>Ga0209123_1002527_pt1 | contig 15287 bp, 19 predicted proteins | sample BarGraIncu00431A_FD_184500 | JGI IMG/M metagenome (GOLD analysis project Ga0209123, IMG submission 184500) | Arctic peat soil microbial communities from Barrow, Alaska, USA - Barrow Graham LP Incubations 004-31A (SPAdes) (version 2) | ecosystem: Environmental > Terrestrial > Soil > Wetlands >...
ATTAAGTTCGCTATAAATCAGGAGGATCTTCATCCATTATTTGTCTAATGTTCTTGAATAGTTTTGCAATCATCTAAGCTTTTCTATATTTACTTTTTCAACAACTCCACTAATTTAACTCACTTCAGATAATATGTAATCAATTAATACACATAATATAAACGCTTGTTAGACCATTTTAGTTGCAATAAAAACGACAATGGTATAAATTACATATACCATTGCCGTTTAAGTTACTCTTGCTAATACCTATTTAATTTGTAAAGTTTTACCCCTTAAATTAATTAATTACAGAGTAACTCCACTCTTAAAAATAGCAAGCTCTCTAAAATTATTCTTTTCATTGTTTACGAGTTCTCCACTAACTACTTTAATTATATATACTATAAATTCTTCAGTCAAAGCATCTAAAGTCTTATCTTCTACTAACCTTCCAGCATTAAAATCAATCCAATGTGGTTTTAATTCAAATATTTGAGTGTTTGTTGAAATCTTCATTGTAGGTACAACAAGAACAAATTTGCTTATTAATATAGTAAATCAACAACACCTTCTGAGAATAAAGGAACGAATGTCAATAATAATAGACAAATAACAAGTAGTACATAGAAAGGTACTGCTTCCTTGATAAAGTCTTTAATTTTACATTTAGTTATTCCACAAGTTACGAACATAAGTGTACCCATTGGTGGTGAAAGAGCACCAATAGCCATGTTAAATATAAACATCATTGCAAATTGTATTTCATTAATGCCAAATGTAGTAGCTACAGGTGCAAGTAATGGAACTAAAACTATCATAGCTGCGTTTCCTTCTATGAACATACCAACAATTAATAGGAACACATTAACAGCCATAAGGAATACATATTTATTAGAAATATTTGCGACTATTATTGCAGTTACTTGTTGAGGGATGCGTTCTTTTGTAAGTATCCATGCAAAAGCTGATGCAGCACCTACTATAAGCATTATAGAGGCTGTTGTTGTAACCGTTTCCTTTAGTCCTTGGAGAATATCAGAAAATTTCATTTCGCCATATATTATACCAAGCATTAATGCATAAATGATAGCAACTGCACCGGCTTCAGTTGGCGTAAATATACCAAATCTTATCCCCCCTATTATTATTACAGGTAAGCAAAGAGGCAATGAAGCTCCCTTTAATGCAACCATCAATTCCTTAAATGTTACTGCTTTATCACGAATAACTTTATAATTACGTTTCTTAGAAATAATAGCTACAAGTATCATCATTGCAACACATAGTAATAGACCGGGTCCAATACCTGCCATAAACAGCTTACCAATTGATACATTAGCTATAGATCCATATATAATCATTGCTATACCAGGTGGAATAAGCGGAGTTATCATAGCCGATGTTGCTGTAACAACCGAAGAGAATTCTTTTGAAAAGCCCTTTTTCTCCATCTCTGGTACAATCATCTTGGATAGCATTGCAGCATCAGCAAGGTTTGAACCTGAAAGTCCACCCATGAGTGTAGATAAAAGTATATTAACTTGAGCAAGTCCACCTAACATACGACCAGTTATGATTTCACAGAACTTCATAACTCTCCTTGTAACTCCAGAAGCATTCATGAATACTCCGGCACATACGAAAAACGGGATAGCAAGTAGTGGTATACTCTCCGATCCTGAAATAACCCGTTGAGCTAATATTTGTGTTGGAATATTGGGGGTCATAACAAAATAAACAACAGCTCCTCCTAAAACAGATACAAAAACTGGAACCTTTAAAAAAAGAAGTATAAGCATTATGATTGCAGCTAATGCAATAACATTTACACTCATTATTGAACACCGCCTTCCAAATTAGTTTTTTTAGAAAATAGTGTTAATGCCGTTACTAAAGTATTACTTATCATCATTAGTACACAACCAATAGGAAGAGCTGAATAAATCATTGAATAATTTACATGCAAAATATTCGTAGTTCTACCTGAATTAGATAATTGAATTACAAGATTTGAACCATTAATAGTTAAATAAATAAGTACAAGCATTACTATCAAATAAACTAATATATCAGCTACCTTCTTTAAAGAATCTGGCAAAAGATCCACCACTATATCTATAGCTACATGACTTCCACTACGAAAGGCTACACTAGAGCCAAAGAATACAACCCATATAAAACACCAAAGTTGAACTTCTTCTTGCCACACGAATGGGTTATGAACAAAATATCTCATTATAACGCCTAAAAAGGTAACACATATGAGTATAGTTAATGATATTCCTGCTATCATCAAATCTAAATTCAATATAGTATTTAATATTTTATTTTTTAATTTCACTTGTCTCACTCCTTCTTTGTATATAATCCAAGGCCATAAGCCTCTGGATTACAAATGATTTATTTCATTGAAGCCTTAACTTTATCGTATAGTCCTGGTGTCCATTTAGAAGTAATTTCAGGTAAGGTATAGAATTTTAATCCAGCTTTTTTAAATTCTGCTGAATTAATTTCAGTTACTTTAACTCCCTCGGCTTTAAATTTTGCAAGTGTTTCCTTAGAAACTTTTTCTTGTACTGTGTTATTGTATAGGCCTGCCTCATCACCTGTTTCCATCAATATTTTCTGTTGCTCTGCAGTTAATGAACTAAAAAATTTTGTTCCAGTAACCCAAGTTGTAAAGTTTTTGATGTGTGCATCTAAAATAAGATACTTTGCTACTTCTTGGTACTTACCGTTGTAAAGTACTGGTAGTGGATTCTCAAGCCCATCTATTGTACCTTGTTGTAATGCAGTATAAACATCACCTAAAGCCATAGGCGTTGGGGTTGCACCCATAACCTGAAATCCTTTAACTTGGATAGTATTATTAGGAACACGAATCTTCATGCCCTTTAAATCTGCTACTGTTTTAACAGGTTTTTTTGTAAGTGTCTGCCTATCTCCATAAATCCAATCAGCAGTTAAAACTTTTAAACCCTTTGTTTCTAGTTTGCCTGTTTGTTCTTTCCACCAGGCACTCTTCGTAAGTTTCCAACACTGTTCCCAATTATCAAATAGATATGGTCCAAAAGTTATACCCATATCAGGAACACCACGATCTGCATAGAATGCTCCATCAGCGAGAGTTATAACTGCAGATCCTGCTACCATCTGGTCTATAATATCACTTTTTGATCCTAATTGACTTGAAGGGAATATTTCCACCTTCATACTGCCTTTACTTTTCTTTTCAATAAGGTCTTTCCATTTATTAATAGCAAGATCGATCGGCTCACCAGGGTTGTTTTCATAACCAATCTGAATAACTACAGGTTTTACCCCTTTAACTGAATCCTTTTGTGTAGTACCGCATCCTGTAAATAAAGAAGCGCCCATTATCATTGTTAATGCTAATGCCATAATACTCTTTGTTCTTTTCATTTTATATGCCCCCTTTTTAATTATAAATGTACATTTATAAAGTTTAAAACTTTAATACAACCTTCAACATACTTCCAGCATTTTCACTAAAATCCTCAAATGCTTTTCCGGCATCATAAGCACTGTATGTATTCGTAACAATTTTTTCTAAATCAACCTCACCTTTGCTTACAATTTCTATCAATTGTTCGAAATCTTCTTTTGTAGCATTACGTGAGCCATATATATTAAGCTCTTTCTTTTGAATTATAGTAAAATTAAAGTCAAGATTTGACTTACCTATTCCAATTAATACTACTTTTCCACCAAATGCCACTGCATTTATACAGCTTTGGAATGTAGATGGTAATCCAACAGCTTCAATAGTTATATCAAACCCATCACCATTAGTAATTTTACTAACTTTAGCTTCAAAATCTTCCACACTACTATTTAAAATTGTTCCATCTGCTCCAAGTTTCGATGCATAATTAAGTTTTCCTTGCGCTACATCACTCATATAAACTTCTGCACCAAATTGCTTTGCAGCAAACATCGCAAGTATTCCAATTGTCCCTGACCCAATTATTAGCACCTTATCACCTTTTTTTATATTTGCTCTCTTTACCCCATGATAGCTTATACAAAATGGTTCAATAAGAGCAAGACACTTTGGCGAGATCCCTTTTCCATCATATAAACGTTCAATAGGCATAGTTATATACTGAGAAAATGCACCTTCTCTCTGAACTCCCATCGTTTGGTTTGTAGTACAACAATTAACTAAACCACGACGACATGAATAACATTTTGTACAATTAAAGTAAGGATTTGCAGTCACTATCATACCTTTTTCAAGTCCTCTATCATTTTTCTCTATCTCAACGATTTCAGCAGAAAATTCATGTCCAGGAATTCTTGGATAAGTTACATAAGCAAAAGTACCTCTATATGTACCTAAGTCAGATCCACAAATACCACCATATAAAATCTTAAGTAATGCTTCTCCCTTTGCTGGGATAGGCATTTTTTGTTCAACTATTTTAACTTTACCTGCTTCCGAAATTATAATACTCTTATTCATATACTCCTCCAAATTTATTTATTTAATTGTTTGCTTCTTTAATTATAGAATACAATTAATATATATCTGTTGTATACATTATGTATGCAACATATTAATTATGACTAAATTATAAGCTCCATGTAAACGTTTGTCAATATAGAAAGGTATATTATTATTTTGTTTGCAATTAAAGAAAATCAGCCAATCCTACTATTAGTAAGATTGACTGATTTTCTTTAATTGAAAATTCATTTTTAAATTAATAAGCTTGCGATAGCAGCCTTTTTAGATTTATCAAGATGCTCTTTCATAGCATCAGCTGCTTCATCAATTTTCCCAGCAATTAGAAAATCTATTATACTCAAGTGTTCTTGCTGTGTCTCTGTTAGCCTTCTATCTAGCTTTTGAGCTGATAATATGCGCATACGATTATTTTGATCATATATATGATTCAAAGTTTGATGAAAATATTTATTTCCACTACAGGAACTAAAAAATCTATGAAGACGATCATCTATCTTATAAATCTTTTTTATATTCTGTTTTGTAATGTCTTCCATAACCATAACACGCATAACCTTCAGTTCATTTTTATCTATATTAGTTCCATTAGTTCGAATTATAAATGGTTCAACCAGCTCTCTTACCTGAAAAATCATACTTATATCATTGAGCGATAAATCATTTACCATGATTCCTTTTTTAGGTATTATTGTAACGAGATTTTCCTGTTCAAGTTTACTGAGAGCTTCACGTATAGGTGTACGACTTGTATTTGTTACTTCCATTAGGAGGCTCTCATTTAAAAAAGAATTAGGCATGTATTCACAATTAATAATTTTTGACTTGATGTCATCATATGCTCTTTGTTTTAGACTTTCTTTTTTCACTTTTAAACTCCATTCAAAATAAAATTATATATTAATATAGTAATATATATAATGTCTTTGTAATTGACACATTAAATTTTAACTGATATTTAATATCAACATATCATATCATATTTTGTTTTTATTTTCAAGATTCTTAAAACTTTATAATATATTTTTTGTTTTGTAGCTGTTCTTTTAATTTTAATCTTGTCCATATATTTTTCCCTGTACTTTTGTCTTTTTCTATACGTATAAAATTTATGTTCCTTAATAACCTATTAGATAAATTCCGTATAATACCATTATTCTACAAGTAACCTTAATATCCTTTAAGCTACCTAGAGTTTTAGTAACAAATTCGTCTTAACCATTGATGTCTATCTATGCCTGTCTTCATTGTGAGTTTTAATGCACTTGAAACTTTTGTTGCTACAAATGCCCTAATTGATCACTCTTTTTTTATTTTCACTTAATATACATGGTGCAACAATAATTTGTGCGGAGTTTTCAAATATATATATCTACATAATTGCTTTGAGTTTTTCAAGGGCCTTTTTCTTAATCCTTGCATATTGATGATAACTTTTATCAGAAGTAGCTGCTATTTCTGTAAGGGAATGCCCCATAATATAAAATCTTTCTAGTATATAACGCTCAAAAGGCTCTAGAGTATTAAGGGCAACATATAAATTTTTGACCTCATCATATGCTATTACCTCATCTTCTAATGTAAATTCATAATGCTCCTCAGCGTCAAAGTCTATCATATTACTGTTTGGGACTTCCCTAAAATGCTTGATTTCTCCTTTAAGTAGTGCTTTAAAGTTCATTCTTATCGCATTAATGCAATATCCGTTAAAGCTGTTACTGCCTAGTTTATATAGGGCTATAGCTTTTATCACCGAAAGGTAACCATGTTGGATTAGGTCCTCCGTATCATATCCCGGAATGTGATATCTTGAAGACTCTTTAAAAATAAGGTATTTAAACTTCTCGGTTATTGCTTGTGTAGCTCCGCTTTCCTTGTTTTTAGCCATTTCAACTAGTTTTTCCATTAATTAAACACCGCCTTTTAATTTTTACTTATAGTATGATTGCATATTAAGCTATTCCAAGTAGCTGCTTTTCTAGTAAATCAAAATCATAGGTTCTCTGGGGGTAGTCGCAAAAGTTACTACTTTTCACGTTATGTGTTGCGCTATTATTGTTTGTCCATTGCTCCTGATAAGCAATTACTTGCTCAGCAGTTTTTATTCCTTTACTTATCCAGCAATTAAGCACCTTTGCAATGTATTTGATGGTCTTAGCATTATAATTAACGGCCTCGGTTATAGCCATAATTATGACTTTGTCACTTACATGTTTTGTAAAGTCTAATATTTTCTGATATACCAACGGAGTGATAGCATGTACATTTTCCTCGAATATCTTAATTATAGTTTTTAACCCATCAGCAGAAGCATTTTCAGCTTTAATTGTTACTGTCTCTTTAGTCGTCGTATTAACTTTAGCAACTACCTCCTCTTTCGTAATTACTCTTTCTTTAAAACTAACTACTTCTTCTTCTTTATTTATTACTCTTTGCTCTTTACTTTTTATTCCTTGTTCTTTATTTATTACTTCTTCTTCTTTAATCCTTATTCTATTACTTGGTAGGGGCTTGATAGCCCCTAGTAGGTGACTATCAATGGGTTTAATAATTGTACCTTTACTTAATTCATTAATTGCCTCCATAGTATTTGTAGTATTGCTTTTGTCTTCTACATTTTCTGATTTTATAGAAATTACATCTGCGCTATTAACATATATAGCGTTTATAGAAAGCTTATCTAAGTTTTCTGAGTTAGAATTCTCATATAAAATATTGTCCGAACTAAGCTTTTCGGGAAAAGAATCACTAACTATAATTTCATCAACAAGAAGATCTTTAAAAATTTTATCTACCTCTAACTTAGCTGCCTTGCATTTTTCATAGAATATTTTAAGAAATACTTTATTCTTAACCTTTAGTAATTCCTTTTGAACACCAATAATTGCATTTATATTGTTAGGTATATTGTATTTTATCCAATTTAACACCATAATTTCCTTTGTAGTTTCACAATATAATATCTTCTTATACTCGCAGAATTTTTTAAGTAATTGATTTACAATTACTATGTCATATCCTGTTTCTATTGAAATAAATTTTTGTGAAATCTCATATAAACCACTTTGAGTGGATTTTGTATTAGTTAGAAGATACAAGTAAAAGAACTTTTCCTCGGGCGTTAGTTCAAGCACAAAACTATCACTCCAAAATTCCGTATAAATCTGTCTATATTTAGCCATTGTTTATTCCCCCTATGATTTAAATCTCATCCGTTTTGTTTACTATACTTTAGATATTGTTTTGTTTATAGTTAATGGTATAGGTAAAAAAATATATTCTCTATAATCTACTTGATTATCTGTACACCATTTTATTATCCCATTGAAAAACTTAATCCCTGGAGTGTTTTTCTTAACCAATACTCTATACACATGTGCTACGTCCACACCAATAGCCCTAGAAAGTTTTGTATAGCTTTTATTGAACTGTTCATCCATTAAAAGCCTTAAAGCAGATATATTTAAACCCATTTATATTCACTCCCCTTTAAAAATTACATTATTTGTACTTAATTTCATTATCTGTAAACAATATATCATATATGTTATTTATATACAATAGCTATATAGCATAATTATATTATTTTCTATATCTCATTGACTATAAACAATAAAAATGTTTTAATATGTATGAAAAGAGGTTCTTTCATGTTATTCTATCTTACCTATATACCCGAGATCAATTTGACCTTTTATTTAATAATCCACCTAAATCCTTAAGGGCTAATCTCTATGTAATGCTAATAGATTTAGGTAGCGGAAAAATAACAAAAGAAGAAAAGCTATGCCAGTATTCACTGTCATAGCTTTTCTTCTATAATATATTCAAAGGGACTAATATATTTGTTAAAATTTCTGTTATTCCAAACATAACATTAATTATATATAATAATATAATCTGTTCAAAGTATAGTAAGTGTTTTATGCATATTACTCGCCATTTAAAATTATCAATACACCTTGATACCATACCTTTTATATTTTTGGATGATTTCAAAACCAATTTTTTCTTATTACACCCCTCACCTAAAATTATATTACCCTCTGAATAATACTCTTTATTTTCTTTTTCTAACGTACTTGAAATCAAACTATGCCAATTATCTAAAATGACTATATCTTCTATATCATTTTCGGATATTTCCCCCCTACTATTACTTTTACATATTATTTTATGAAGTTCAGAATCGTGTATCCCATGTTTATCTTTAGTGATTTTGGATAAATAAGTGTTATCGAATGATTTAAATAAGTTTATCGCATTTGCGTTTTTGTCAATTTTATACCCAGTTCTTATACGCTTCTTCTGTTTATCTTTTAATATACCAATTAAGCTATTATGAGTAGTAACAATTTGTCCCTTCAAACTCTCGATAAACCCAGCATAATTATTTCGTGCATATTCCTCGTAAGAGCTCGCCTTATCAATCTTTGTTATTACCACTATACTCTTTTGTGCCTCCGTCATAGTCATATTATTTAATTGCTCCACGAATTTATCATCAACTAGTTGTCCACCCGTAGCTGCTGGAATAAGTAATATCTTGCAATTTACCTCAAGGTTATTTTCTATGCCTAGTTCTGTTTTTTTATGACCCAGCACCTGTCTAAACACGACTCCCTTTTTAAATTTTTCAGGTAAATTTAGCTTAGCTTTTTCATTGCATCTAAGTACCAATATTGCCTGTTCAAAAAGTAATCTAAATGATACTATTTCATTAAACGCTTCTAACCCTTCCTTATATCTATTAAAAATATTCGTAGGTATTAACGTTTTCTCTAAAATATTCTTATGATCCAGAGAAATTTCATGACGACCTCCATAAAAATCATTTATCTTTAATTTTGAATATATTATATATTCAAGAAGTTTAATGAGATCTTTGTTTGTGGTATTATCGTTTACATATCTTTCAATGTTATATTTTCTCTTAAAATTTAGCTGCAAGTCTTTGGCTATTTTCTGAAATTTTTGTAGTAAATTATTAGTTCTAAATAAATTATAAACGCCTTGAACTAAATTAATATTAACACTTATTTCATTATCTTTATTATTTTTTAATCCTGCTTTATTTACGACATCAGTAATATTTTTTTTAACATCGAATTTAAATTCTGCATCTATATTAAGTGCTACTAAAATTAAGTCTTTAATTATATCTCTTTTTGTTCTCGCTTTTAGAAAGAGCCTATTCTTTGTATCCTCGAGAATAACTATATCTGTCTGAATAATAGTATTATTTCCTGAAGCCGAAATAGTTTTACCTAATACTTTTTTACCTTCTTCATCTACAAATTGCTGACAAAAAGTAGTTTTACCGGCTCCTGTAGATCCTATTAGCTCTATAATTGTAGGCTCCGAGGCTTTAAATACTTTATTATAAAACGTTAAAATATCACTCTCTTGCTTAACTCCACATAAATCATTTATGTTTCCTTTCACTTCCCAATTTCTCATAATTGTCCCCCTATATTGAATGATTAAATTATATATAATAGCCCATGCTAATTCAAAATATTTGATAATATGTAATTATATTCTACAAAAGTTCCGTATTCCCTTTATTTTGAATTTAAAACGATTAATTATTTTTAATTTGTAATCCAGGAGAGAAAATTGTAATGAATTTAAAATAGATCAAATAGTAAATAACTTTGTTTATGGTTTTTCTGTAAGAAAGAAATTAATTAAACCTGTCAAATATGAGCTATCTTCCTTCTTAATAATAAATCCTCTATGTTCATTCCAATGCATATCCAATTTAAGTGGTATCTCATTTTCAGCCATCTCAACATTAAAATTCCACATTAGCAGTTAAAACTACTATCTTTAGATTGCATAGTAAATTGTCTCCTTAGAGTATTTCAAATCGATAAATCCTCTAATACTGTCTGTATAGCACCCTATATTTTTAGATATTATCATCTGTAACTAGTATTTGGATAACGTCATTTACTACTTATTTAGATATGTTAAATCATTTAGAAGCAGTTGTTGTAATTGATGGAAAGATGATTTGGTGAGGGATAGGAGAATTCTTTTGTAGTGAACAGAAAAAGAGAACCATCATTTCTGACGATTCTCTCCTTCTTTATTCTGTCCCACTATATTCAATATCACTTTATCATTTTCTAGTAATGTTACAATTGATATCTTATTAAATACACTATTTTCTATTATAGAATTTGCGTATATAGTTACTTTTCCTTCTACCCCTTTGGCAAACCTCTTTTCTAAAGTACACCATAGCTCATGCGCTTGTTCTTTTTCTACTTTCTTATCTGGATCAAACAAATAAAGGGGTTGAAATTCCTTTGCTGCTTTTGTTGATTCCATTGTGCCCTTTTCAATCTCTGTTTTATCAATTGGCATACATTTTAACCCTATATTGCAATCATTAAACGCTATGTCTCTATTCCAATCTATGGACCTTTACTTAATCCTACCTAAAAAATATTGCAGTTAATATTTTTCAACTTTAATTTTTAGAGTTTCTCAGCAAGTATTTTTATTTCTCCTAAGAAATTCCACCATTTATACATAGTCGCCATCTCTTTAATATATATTTCGCCTAACCACCTAATATCACATCTATTTACAATGTTTTTCTTTATTTCTTCTAAATCCGCTTTACTTATGTTTGCATCTTTAAGCTGTTTTGATAAACCCTCTAGTTCATTAGCTTCTATAGTTTCATTGTTATTATTCAAAAATTTTGAGGCGTAGTTTAATTTTGTAATTAAAGCTGTCGTTACCATCTTTTTTTACCCCTCCTAAATCAACTGCTCCTTTTCCTATATTTATTCCTGTTAACCTAAAATTCTTAACTAATTCAACAATGCTTTCCCAGCTCTTAGTATATTTAAAATAAAGCTAATACTTCTTCTATTAGAAACATCGACTCTATTCATTCTTATTATAGTCAATTCACCTATTATAAGTTAAAATTAATCCAATCAAAATCTGCTATGTATTAAGTTAATAACTTCCATAGTTCTTCTTTTATATTATCTAAATAATCATTAATTTTAATGCGTTCATCAAAATCGTTCCTCCACACGAAAAATTCAGATAACCCACCTTTAGGAGGGTACAGACTACTATGAATTTCCTTAACCTCTTTAATTGTTTTATTATCTTCACAATAATTATTTAGTATGCAATCATTCAATATTTCAACTATATACTTTACTTCCTTTATTGCGAAATCAACTTCTCCCTTACCTTCTCTTTCAAGAATCTTTAGCAAATTGCTAAATAACTCAAATAATTTTAAGATGAACCTTTGATTTTCATTATCGCTCATATTGATTTACCTCCTATTTTATAGGTGTTTCAGTCAAAACCTCAACACCCTTAATTTTCCACGGTTCAGAAACAAAAAACTGATTACAATTTTCACCACCAAGGTAGACTCCGCCTTGATAACCAACAGGTCCTTCATAAATTGTTATGCCCTTTGGTATCTTTACAGCATATGTTGAATCTATAATTGAAGATCCTGTTAGCACTCCTGTCTTAGGATCAATCCATTGAGATTTTACAGCTGAATCTATCCTCACTTTAACTACTGAGTCAGCCGGATCAGTAGTAAACCACTGACCTAGTCCATTTTTTTCTTGACCCGGAATTGTTAGTCCTCCAGCTTCCCCTGAACGATACAAAATCTTATCTTCTTCTAATATATTAGCATTATATTTTCCAGCTAAGAAGTTCGCAGCTGGCGTTCCAGGTATTTCTGCAAGTGGGCCTGGATTTTCTACCATATTGTATGTGTAATTAACATTACCTATTCCCTTATCTACCTTCAATACATTCTTCTCTACATCTACAGCTTCCCCCGCCTTAGAAGCAGAACTAACTTTACTAAGTCCTTTAGTTAAAAGCACTCCTCCAAGCACATATGAAGTAGAATATGCAATGCCTTTTTCTTCTACAGTATCTGATGCCCCTTGTGCCATCCCTTCCGCTAGTATAACTGGATCTTTTAATACTGACGACACCGTTTTGCCGTATCCTTCGGTTTTCGTAATACACTGTTTTAAACAATCAGGTGCATCTCCTGTTTCCATCATTGATTTCATTGCTGCGCCTGCACCCACAATTACTACAGCACCTTTAGCTAGGCCATATCCACCCTTTAATACATCCGCTGCTAAATTAACTAATCCTTTTCCTATATTTATTCCTGTTAACCCAAAATCCTTAACTGATTCAACGGTGCGCTCCCAGGTATTTGTGTATTTAAAATAAAGTTTCCCTGCTTTATCGCTATATTCATCATCCTTATTCTCATAGGGCACTACTTTCTTGTCATATATATTTTTAAGATCATCTTTGTTGTCGTTCAATCTATTATAACAATATTTTATGTCATCGCCTATGTCTTCCATCATCCTACTATTTTTTTGTTCATTTGCCTTTTCTTCATCGCTTTGAAATAAGTTCGGAAGGCTCATACCCGTTCCAACATTTATTTTTAGTATTCCCACTTCATCACAAGCCCTAAATATAGACTCCATATTCCACCATATATCATTTCTATCTACCTGCATCATATTAGATGAACTAACTGGCCTTATGATATCTTGCATTTCATTTATGTACCCATCAAATATTGTATATAAATCATTAAGCTCTTCCTGGCACCCTTCTAAGTTGCCTTCCAGCTCAGAATAATTTTCTTTTAATGCTTCTATAGCTTCTCCTTGGTTTTCAGCTTCCAATTTGCTATTAACAAAACTTAGGACTTGGCGTATTGTTTCTATTGCATTCTTATATTTTTTAATATTAAGACTTATACGCTCTAAGACTGAATAGTTTATTCTTATATCTCTCTTCAATCTCTTTTCCCCCTAACTAAAGCTGTAGCCCCTTAGTTTATTTATTAATATATTGCAATTATTTATCATAGCATCTACTATTTCACCACATCTGTCTTTTTCAACTGCATTTTGAAAATCCATTTGCTCAAAATTCTTAGTTATACTTTTCATTTGGATTTCAATCTCTTCTATATAATTACCAACTAATCCTTCTGAATGTGCCTTTGTATAGTCCACTTGCTCTTTTCCCTCCTATCTATTAGGGTTTATCTGCTCTCCCAGTCTTTCGTCCTTTTTTTCAAATGCTACTACAACATTTAAAGCTCCATCATGAAATTGCTGTACTTTTTTTAACATATTCGGTGCCTTAGTGTCTGTCATATTTTCTAACGATTTCTTTATTTGATCAATAAAATCTGAATTACATCCTTCAAAACTGTTTATAGTATTTTCTATGAATTCTTTAGAATAAGGTTCCAAATCCTTTATTGCTGCTTGAAGCTTATTCAATTCCACTTTTAACTGACCAACCTCAATTTTAATCATCTATTTATTCTCCACCTCAGTTTTCATTTCAAAGTTTTCACGTTCATCCTTTGTTGAAAATCCAAAAGAATGCATCTTTTTATCTATAACTAATTCTTTTTTTAAGAGATAGACATATGCCTCTTCTTGCTCATCAGAATACCCTTCGTGAACTACTTTTTCTATAAGTTCTGTGGTAAACTGTATTGCTTTTCCAACGCCCACCATGCCTAATGGATATACAACTCCTGCATATTGAAAATATGTTTTGATTTCATTATGAAACATAAACCGGTTAATAATTACGAACCGTGCATCTTCTATCTTATTGTCAGCTATAATATTTTTGAGAAATTGATTTTTTAATTGGACCACTGTTCCTAATGGATGTATTTTTTCTAAAAGATCAATCATTCCAGATATAATTTCTTTTATTTGTAGATATGTAAATTCCATTCTGTCATCATTATAAATCAATATATGTATGTCATTTTCCCTCTCATAGATAACACTACTAACATCATTATCACTACAATATTTTTCTTCATTAACAATAGCAGTATTTATCTTTAGCAAGAAACTAGTATTATTATAATAATAATTACTTGCCATATTATAAATTCTCTGTCTCTTCATATCACTTAAATATGCCAATTTATCAAGCCACTTTATAAGTAACTTATTTGTTAGTTCCTTATCATCTATGTTTATCCCATTCATATTTATGTCTCCATGTCTTATTTTATATTTTGTTAATCTATGTATATTATAGTTTAAATTTGTTTAATAATCAAAATATTCCACTATTATTGTATTAAATAAAAAAACCTCAACCAATGCTTCTTTGAAAAACAAAATGCGCTGGTATGAGAACTTCTCTCTTCTCAACCAACGCATTAAATATTTATTGTACCATCAGACTAACACTATACTATCTTGTCACACCGAAAATTGCACCAGTCACCATCGGAATCAACCAAATAACCCATACTATAAGACTGAATTATATATTAGGATAAATAATATTATTTGTTATTAATTAAATTGTCTAAAATTGTCTCAGCTATCTTATGGCTTGATTGAGGATTTTGACCGGTTATAAAATTTTTGTCTACAACTACTTTCTCAGTAAAATCTGCACCTTTATCAATAATTGCCCCTTGCTGCCTTAATGTACTTTCTACTGCGAAAGGAACTTTATCTGATAAACCAGCAAGCACTTCTTCAGTATCAGTAAATGCAGTTAACCTTTTACCATCTACAAAACATTTTCCATCTTTATTTTTAATGTTAGCGAAAGCTGCAACGCCATGACATACACCAGCTACAATATCTCCATTATTATAAGTATCTAAAATTAATTTTTCTATATTTTTATTATTTACAAAGTCAATTAAAGGACCATGACCACCCGCAAATAATATAGCATCATAAGAATTTTTCATGGTAGTTTCTAAAGATTG
>Ga0209123_1002528_pt1 | contig 15277 bp, 13 predicted proteins | sample BarGraIncu00431A_FD_184500 | JGI IMG/M metagenome (GOLD analysis project Ga0209123, IMG submission 184500) | Arctic peat soil microbial communities from Barrow, Alaska, USA - Barrow Graham LP Incubations 004-31A (SPAdes) (version 2) | ecosystem: Environmental > Terrestrial > Soil > Wetlands >...
CTGGTTGCAGGTTGCACCCTTGTAATATTCTAAGCAGCTGTCACTTGAATCATTTTAGGGTACAACCAGAGATCTTATATGTTTTTACCCCGAGTACTCGGGGTCACCTCTGCGGTTGCACCCTTTTATAATATTAAATGATCACAATCAGCTTCTTACAGCAGTGCAATCTACAACCAACATCTTTCGGAGAATTTTATTTCCCTTTCACTTCTAATGACAGTTTTAACAAGTCAATGGGAATGAGCAATATTCAATTCTAACCAAACGAACCTAAAAAGTCGATACTGAGTTTTTCAGCAGACCCTAGTTACATCTCATTTGGTTAGTCCCGCTGGTGCAGATTTGCAATCTGCACTTTTTAACTTCAGATTTTTAATCCGTTATTCTATTAACATCCTGCCTTCTACAAAAATTCCCTGTAACCTTAGATGGAATCCCTTGGACGCCAAACCGCCAAAACCGCCAATTGGCGGTTTTGGCGGTTTGGCGGAAATAACTTTTATAAAATTACCCCTTGATCCAAGCCGTTAATTCGTGAAATTCGTGGACAATCTAAATAATCTTCAGTGCCTTACCTACTTTAATAAATGCTGCAACTGCCTGATCAATTTGCTCTTTGGTGTGAGCGGCTGAAAGTTGAACTCGGATACGTGCTCTTCCTTTAGGAACAACCGGAAATACAAACCCGATGACATATATTCCTTCCTTGAGCAATTCATCCGCAAATTTTACGGCCAGTGGGGCATCGTAAATCATCACTGGAACAATGGCTGTGGTACCTTTTACCAGATCGAACCCAGCTGTTTCCATTTTTCCACGGAAATATTTAGCATTCTCCATGGTGCGCCCCGGAAGTTCAGATGAACCAGTCAGTAATTCAAGCACCTTCAATGTGGCACCAATAGTTGCAGGGGCAAGGGTATTCGAAAACAAATAGGGACGCGATCGCTGCCTGAGCATTTCAATGATCTCTTTACGGCCTGATGTACAACCGCCATTTCCGCCACCCAGCGCTTTTCCGAAAGTGGTGGTGATGATATCAATTTTCCCCAACAGTCCAAAATGTTCAGCAGTTCCCCTGCCGGTTTTGCCGATATATCCCGAAGCATGGGAGTCGTCGACCATCACAAGGGCATCATATTTTTCGCATAAGGCTACAATTTCAGGAAGCTTTGCCAGATCACCATCCATCGAGAAAACACCATCAGTCACTACCAAACGGTATTTAAGCGATTGTGATTCCTTGAGGCAATCTTCCAATTCAGCCATTTCTGAATGCTTATAGCGGCCGCGTTGCGCTTTACAAAGCCTTACCCCGTCGATAATGGAAGCATGATTCAGCTCATCAGAGATGATGATGCTGTCGTCACCAAGCAGCGGTTCAAAAATTCCGCCATTGGCGTCGAAGGCTGCACAATACAGAATGGTATCTTCCGTTCCAAGAAAAGCAGACATTTTCTGTTCAAGTTCTTTGTGTATTTGCTGGGTACCGCAAATAAAACGAACCGATGAAAGGCCGAAACCCCAGGTATTCATAGTATCCTGTGCGGCTTTAATCACCTCTGGATGATTTGCCAGACCCAAATAATTGTTGGCACAAAAATTAAGTACTTTTTTACCCCCGGCAACTGTGATCTGTGAACTCTGTGAAGAGGTGATAATCCGCTCATTTTTATACAAACCCAGTTCTTTTAATTCCAGAAGTGTTTGCGTCAAATCTTTTTGTATCTTTCCGTACATATTGATGGTCTTATATTTTAAAACAAAAGTAATGGATTCATTTTATTAAATATAGTGATAAAATACAGGCAATCCAAATGTACCTGAGAAAGTGATAAAAGCGAGGATCAACCTTGACCAACAATAATTCTTTGCTAATATTTCAGAAGAATCATTAAAATTGTTGCACGTAAAATTGTTTTTCATTTATTTTCCCCCATCAAATTTTACAAATTTTTTCATATCATTGTATTAAAATAACAACAGATGATTTCCAATAAACCCAGAGTAATTAAGGATTACGAAAAGCTCGATTCTGAAATGCAGGAGAGAATTAAACTTGAATATCCATTAGGATACAGTGATAGTTTGATCTACTTCAATAATAAAGAAGGGAAAAGAGTGAGCGCTTTGCCATTTGAAACCGAAGACAAATATTATTTGGTACGGATGACCGTGTATGAAGCTGAAAAAATCATTGAAGATGATGATGATTACGACAGCAACGGCTCACTTAAAAGAAGCGCCAAAGAGGAGTATGAAAATAAATATTCTGACGATGAATTTCTTGCCGCCGAAGCTGAAGCGGACGAAATTGCGGATGACAAATACGACGACGATGACGACAAAGAAGAAGACGATGATGACGCTGATGATGAGTAAATTGCGTTAGATGACAATTTTCCTGTTGACTGAAATTCATTCTTCATAAACCCTTTTTAAATACTCCCGGTTGTACCATGTTTCAGGATGATGAAAAAGCATGTTGCTTTTCACTCCTGTAAACATTTACAGCCTTGTTTTTATTTGCAGCCCCTCCATGATTTTTATGCATTAAAACCCAAGACGGTATTGGTCTGCATTGTGCCCGAAGGTTTTGCGGTGATAGCTCGTAATTCCTGATTCCCAAATAGCTGTCCTATGATACAATGTCGGATAGCCTTTGTTGCTTAACCAACCGTAACGTGGAAATTCCTGATCGAGGAGCTCCATGTAATCATCGCGATAGGTCTTGGCCAGAACGGAAGCGGCTGCAATTGATAAATATTTACCATCCCCTTTCACAATACAAGTATGCGGAATCAGGGGATATGCCTTGAACCTGTTCCCATCAATCAGCAGATGCTCAGGTTTCAGGTTCAGTTGATCGATCGCACGGTGCATGGCAAGGAATGAAGCATTCAAAATGTTGATCCGATCTATCTCATTGTTATCCACAATCCCCACAGCAAAAGCCAATGCCTGTGCTTCAATGATTGGACGAAGGGCAAACCGTTGTCTTTCGGTAAGCTTCTTCGAATCATCCAATAGTTCGTTCTCAAAATCTGCCGGTAGAATCACAGCAGCAGCAAACACAGGTCCGGCCAAACAACCACGGCCAGCCTCATCGCAACCCGCTTCAAGGATCCCTTCATGCAGAAATAGTAACAGTTTATCTTTTTTCATTCTATTTAATTTCAAGTTTGCATTAACTTTATTTTGATGCAAAATCTTTTAAAGTCTACTGAAAAACTAACCAGAGCGTTTCCACCATCCAACCAATTTTAGGTAGTTGCGTCAAACTAAATAACAGATTTAAAAAAATCAGACCAGTGTCTAAAGATCAATCAGATTGCTGAGATTGCTGAGATTGCCGAGATTGCTGAGATTGCTGTTTCCCCTTTTCGTCTTTTCTCACTTTCCCACATTTTCACTTTCTCAAGCCATTCTGTACTTTGAATACTGAATACAGAACACTTCCTATTTACCCTGAGCATTGATTAAATGCTATGTAAAAACAAGAAATTGAATAAAATACTAAATATGCAATATCAGCAATGTCGGCAATGTCGGAAATGAGTGTTTTTGTAAACGGTTGAATATGAATCAAATGTATTTGTGCTCCTATAGTGGGATTGCTTTCCCGAGGGATCGGGAAAGCAATCCCACATTAAGAGTGTAAAGGCCTCACATTCTCACCATCTCACTTTCTCATCTTCTCAAGTTCTCATCTTCTCAAGTTCTCATTTTTCTCACGTTCTCACCATCTCACTTTCTCATCTTCTCAAGTTCTCATCTTCTCACGTTCTTACGTTCTCATTTTCTCACTTTCTCACTTTCTCATCTTCTCACTTTCTCACTTTCTCATCTTCTCACTTTCTCACTTTCCCACCTTCTTCAACTTTCTTCAACTTTTAAAACATTTCTCAATACTCTCCCACAGCAACTCCGCCGTCTTATCCCAGCTAAACTTCTCCTTTTGTTTGAAGCCTAATTCAATCAGAGAATGTCGAAGGTCTTGATCCTGATAAAGCTGGGTCATTGCCCCTTCTATCTGAGGGATGTCAAACGGATCGACATACAGCACAGCATCGCCTCCGACTTCAGGCAATGAGGTGGTATTTGAACAAATAACAGGAATACCGGCATTCATAGCTTCAATAACAGGAATACCAAACCCTTCGAAAAAAGGAACAAATGTGAGCGCCATGGCTGCTCCCAAAACCTGGTGCAACTCCTCAGTTCCCAGTCTACCGGTAAAAACAACTTCATTTTTGTAGCGCATCCCTTGATATGTCTGTTCAATATCGTCAGTTTTGAACATACTTTCACCCACAATCAGCAACCTGACATCCGACTCGACCGTTGCTTTGAAAGCATCAAAAGCCTGAAGCAAACCGCATATATTTTTACGCGCATGCAATGAACCGATAAAAAGAAAATAATCCTTTCCCTGAGAGTATTTTGCTCTGGCAACTTTCTTTTCTTCTTCGCAAGTAGGCATGTAGAGCGTGTTCACTCCATTGTAAACGACATCTATTTTATCATTTTCAATAGAATAGGTTTGATGGATATCATCCTTCGAGAAGGAAGAAACGGTAACGATCCGCTCAGCTTTACGTGCAAAACGGGGAAAATAATAGTTGTAATACTTTCCTTTCAGCCAAGGCAGATCCTGAGGCCGATGTACAAAATTGATATCATGAATGGCCGCAAGTTGTTTAACCGGGGTGTTAAGTGACAAATATCCGTCGGGAGAGAAGAACAAATCGACTTTATATTGCTTTAAAATCCTTGGAATTTGCAACTCGAACCAAATAAACCACAAAAATGGATGCCTTGTTGGTGGCGAAAGAACGATAGGTGTAATATTGTCAGAAAATATAAACTCCTCAGAAAATGGGCGGTCAAAAATAAAAATGAACTGATGCTCAGGATAATTGGTGGTTATCCGGGAAAGTGTTTCCTTGGTAAACCACCCAATTCCTTCGAGTTTTCCTTTAAGTAGCAAACGGGTATTAACAGCTATTATCATAGGTCGTGAATGGTGTGTAGAATTATAGCCAAATGTATAAAATCTGTTAAAAAAATGACTACTTTTGGTTCACTTTAATAATCACCAGAAAAACGACCCTATTGAAAAGGAAGTTTATTACAAATCTATTGCTGCTCCTTTTTCTGAATGTTTTAATCAAACCTTTCTGGATCTTTGGAATTGACCGTACCGTTCAGAATATGGTGGGTAATGAAAGCTATGGATTATACTTCTCATTGCTAAGTTTTTCGATGATCCTGAATATTTTCCTTGACCTTGGAATTACCAACTTCAACAACAAAAACATTGCCCAGCATCATCAATTACTTAAAAAGCACATCAGCAACATTGTTGGTCTGAAATTTATTCTTGCCGGAGTTTATGCCCTTATATGTCTCATTGCTGCTCTTATCATCGGGTACAAAGATGTTGAAATTCATTTGTTAATCTTCCTTGTTCTGAATCAGTTTCTCATTTCATTCACTTTATATCTGCGTTCAAACATCAGCGGACTGCACCTATTCAGAACCGATAGCTTGCTTTCGGTACTGGACCGTAGCCTCATGATCGCTATTTGTTCGGTACTTTTATTTACCAATATTACCGGTCATACCTTCCGCATCGAATGGTTTGTTTATGCACAGTCTGCAGCCTATCTGATTACCTGCATCATTACTTTCGGCGTTGTTCTGGCACATACAGGCAGAATTAAATTCCAATTCAACCGTAAGTTTTTCATGGTCTTTCTCAAAAAAAGTTATCCCTATGCCCTTCTGATTTTGTTGATGTCATTTTATAACCGGATCGACTCAGTGATGCTTGAAAGTTTGCTTCCCAACGGGAAAGAACAGGTGGGAACTTATGCGCAGGCCTTCCGTCTGCTCGATGCAGTCTCCATGTTCGGGGTTTTATTTGCAGGATTACTGTTACCCATTTTTGCCAGAATGATCAAGCAAAAACAAGACATCGGCTCCATGGTACAATTTTCATTTCTACTGCTTTTTGTTCCTGCCATCATTTTCACCTTTTCTTCCGGATTCTACAATAGTGAAATTATGAATTTGCTCTATTCCAGCAATACCAACCTATCGGCCCCCATTTTCAGGTTGTTAATGGTTAGCTTTCTGGGAGTTGCGACTACCTACATATTTGGCACCTTACTAACCGCCAATGGAAGCATTCGACAGTTAAACTGGATGGCCCTTGCAGGTATGGGTCTCAATATTGGCCTTAATTTATTGCTGATCCCCAGAATGCAGGCACTCGGTTCGGCTTGGGCGAGCCTTGCAACTCAACTTTTTACTGCCTTGGTACAAACAATACTCGCCGTTAAATTTCTGAAGCTGACCATCAACTACCAGGTAATTGGGAAGTTGATTCTTTTTGTAGCCTTCGTATTTCTGGCCGGAATGCTTAGTAAGCAATTCAATAACTGGTACATGGGTTATTTCGTCATGATTACAGGCAGTCTGCTATTTGCTTTCACCATCAAACTGATCAATCTGAAAGCATTGACAGAAATTATACGCAACGAATAAATTTGATGATCGTGGTGAATAAAATCAAAAAGTTAACTCCTGAAGTTTTGCAAAACGACAGCGAATATGAACTTCTCACTGAAGTTTCGCATCAGCAATTACGTGAATTTGTGATGGAACTGTTCACCAAAGGAAAAACGATCATCAAAATTTACTCTATCTACCAGGCGCTCATGATACTATTATTCTTTTACCTCCTCACTAAAGGAATTGTCTTGTGCATTAAAGGAAATCAAACCCTGCTGATTCAAGTTGGCTTATCTATGCTCTTTTCAATGACGCTGCTTATTGTAATCCATGAACTGCTACATGCCATTGCATATCTGGCAACTGGGGCGCGCAGGATTTCGTTTGGTGGTAACCTGAAAAAATTTGTATTTTATGCCATGGCCGACCAACAAGTGATTGCCCCACGAGCCTTTCACATTGTAGCCGTCACCCCGTTTGTAATCGTCAAAATCCTTTGCATCATTGGTATGGTGCATTTTTACAATGAACCCATGATGTACTTCTTTCTAAGTTTAATGTGCCTTCATTCACTTTTCTGTGCCGGTGACATTGCCATGCTCTCTTTTTACCGATTGTACCCCGAAAAAGAAATCTATAATTTTGATAATAAAAGTGAAGGGAAAACCTATTTTTACGCCCGAAATAAAACCATTGTATCATGACAACTTTTCAAGCCGCCGTAATTGCTATTGTTGAAGGAATTACCGAATTCCTTCCCATCTCCTCCACCGGACACATGATTATTACTGAAAAATTACTCGGTATGAATATCGATGAATTTACCAAGGCCTTTACTGTGAACATCCAGTTTGGAGCCATTCTTTCAGTGGTCGTATTGTACTGGCGACGTTTTCTACAAAGCTGGACATTCTATCAAAAACTCTTCGTTGCCTTTTTACCGGCAGCAGTCATTGGCTTTCTGGCAGGTGATTTCATCGATAGCTTACTCGAAAATGTACTGGTGGTAGCAATCACCATGTTCCTTGGAGGAATTCTTCTGTTGTTTGTCGACAAATGGTTTAACAAAGAAAGCACGGATCAGGAAGTCACATACCCCAAAGCGCTCAAAATAGGATTCTGGCAATGTATCGCCATGATACCGGGGGTTTCACGATCGGCAGCAACCATCATCGGAGGCATGCAGCAGAAATTAAGCAGAACCAATGCCGCGGAGTTTTCCTTTTTCCTTGCAGTACCCACCATGGCAGCTGCTTCGGGTTATAAATTGCTTAAATTAGTTACTGGACCTACCGGAGTTTCGCTGTTAACTGACAATATAATTACCTTGCTGATTGGCAATGCGATCGCATTTGTTGTTGCTATGATCGCTATTAAAACCTTCATCACATTTCTACAAAAACATGGCTTCAAAGTATTCGGCTGGTACCGCATTATAGTAGGACTGGTACTAATTGTACTTTTACTGATGGGAGTGGATTTGAAAGTGGGGTAATTTATTTCAGTGGCATTCTTACACGGTCGGCATTGGCCACGGGTTACAGGAATCAATGAGCGTCTGCTCAGTCATTATGCAACAGGACACAGAAACCCACGCCCGGCTCAGAGGCAAAAAATCATAGACGGCATCCGCAAAATTGGGGCTGAGATTAGTAATCTGCTGTAATTTAATATACGAAGCGCATATCAAACAAATTATCAATAGTATGAAAGCAATCGTAATTATTGAGATAACCACCGAGAACAAATATTTTGTTTATATGGACAATGGCAGCCTTGCATTTGGAATAACCGGATTTGGGAATACCGTAGAGGAAGCTAAATGTGATTTACTTCTGGCTTATGAAGAGATGAAAGAATTATTTAAGGACGAGGACTATCCCATTCCTGAACTGGAGTTTGAATACAAATTCGACGTTGCCTCTTTTCTTGAACATTATTCCAAAGTATTGTCATTGGCAGGGTTAGGACGATTAACAGGTGTCGCACAAGGTCAATTAAGCCACTACGTAACAGGAAAGCGCAAACCAAGCCAAAAGACGGTCGCGAAAATAGAAAAATCGTTGCATAACTTTGCCGCCGAAATTGGTCAGGTTCAATTCGTTTAGTTAATTCAGCTTTGCTTCTTGAAGCCATGCAGGCTGATGGAGCCAAAATACCCTTAGTATTGCAAGGTGTTTATGAATTAGAATTCAAGTTAAATACGCTGGCAGTCCAGCATTGATCTGAAGGCTGTACAGGCAGTTGCCCCATATGTTCTATGAGTTATTTCTTTAAAAGTGATTTTATTTCATCAATAAAATCAACCATTTCGGTTAGCATTAATTCAACCTCATTAGTTGAAAATAGGATAAAAGCTTCATAATCACCTTTTGTTCTATTATTATAGCCGTCCTTTAGAATTTTCCCATATTTAGAATCAACTTTTTTGCTGAAAATAAATTCCTTGTTAAACCATCCAATCAATTGAGTATGCTTTGATGTTTCGAATGCATGTTTCAAAGCAAGAGCAGTCAAAGCATAATACATACCATAATAAATACGATTTACTGCAACCACTAATTTATCACTCGACACAAGAAATTTAGCCAGATCAATAGATTCAACAGCTTGCTTTAAGCGGTAATCTATAAGTGCTTCTCTTTCTTTATCTGTAATCATGCGTATAATCCATTTGCCAATGCATTTACAAAAATGGGTTGCCTACCACGTATTGTTGATAACTCACCTTCACTTAAAATGTGAATATCGGTTATTATATCATACTTTAGATCAATTTCATAACAGAGGTCAGAGATTTCACGCTCGATTTTCCAATCTACTTTTTCCTTCAGTACAATTAAAAAATCATAATCTGAATCCTTGTGAGCCGTCCCATTTGCCTGAGATCCAAAGAGCACCACATCCCTTAGGTCATCCCCAAATCTGACTCTTAACAGATTATTCAGATCCTTGAGTACTACTTTTTTATCTATCTTCATGACAATAAACTTTACTTCAAATATACGAAATTTCAGGAATTAAAGCCAAGCGGCAGTCAAATAGAAAGATTAAAATCCCTGATTCTCAATATTAATTGGTGTCCAGTTCTATATTTTCGATGTCCTTGGCATAAATATCTTCATTTTCTTCCAACATCAGTAATTCTGAATTGAGCACTTTGTGCCGATGCAGAATTTTCCCGTTTCTCAATATCACTTTTACAATCTGATAACCCATCCCGTTTTCAGGCAAGTCAATCAGCGTATTTATAAAGCTGTCTGGTAATTTTATCGTTCGTGTTTCCATTATTTTTCAATACGGTAATTGTAACTTAAATGTTCCATTGGCTGTACCATTAGCAAAATAAACTTCTTTTCCTCCACCTCCTCTTTCATTGGCGCGTGTTACCGGAATCAATGAACGCTTGTTGGGACATTATGCAATAGGACACAGAAACTCACGCCCGGCTCAGAGGCAAAGAATCATTGACGACCTCCGCAAAATTGGGCTGAGATAAATTCTGTAGTGTAAATCTCAACCAATTTAAACAGAAATAACGAATAAATAGTTAGCTTAAAGCTGCCTGTTTATTTTGGATGCAAAATATTCCTTCCTTTTTTGAAAGATGGAATCCCTGGCCTACCGTTTGCGATCAATTGTAAGGTAAAGAAAAACCCGAACCCATCTATTGATGCCTCGGGCCTTTCTGAAAAGTTATAAGTCAAACCAGCCAGCCGGTTGGTAGGTCCTAAAATAAATTAATCCTTAACACAACGGACTGAATAGCCAGCACTTTTAATGTGCCCAGCCCTATCTGAATTACTCACATTATAGTTTAAAAATTCACCCCAGCTATCGGTAGGATCAACTGCAGAAGAACTCCACCAGAAACCACCTAGACCAATTGTGCCGTTATGAATTTCATAGCCAAATGGTCCATCATTCCTGCGATAACCACCCGGAAGACCTGTAAAGCTGGATTCATTGGTTGCACCTGTGTTTGGGCCAACCCAATGCGATGTGCCACTTTCTTTTAATTTCCCGCCTGCTACGGTACTGCCTCCCAAATAATTGCCTAGGGTAGTCCATTCTGCATCCGAAGCAACATGCCATCCTGTTGGAGCTATTTTGCGAATATCATTTACAGAATACCAATTGTATAAACAACCATACGTATTTCCATTGTTTACATCGTTATTGTAATAGCAGAATGCACTGTTTGTTAATAAACCAGCCCAGGCTGCATCATCAGTAACATTAGGTATTTGATCACCGTTTCGATATTTCGTTGTTCTCAAATTTTCGACCATCCAAACTTGTGTACCAATGGTTACAGTATGATAAACATTGCCGTCAATGTCGGTTACAGTTTCATTTCCTTCTGTTATTTTTTTAAATGAAACCGCGTTTCCATATCCCGTGCCAATACTATTTGTGGCATAGGCTCGCAAATAATAGGTTGTGTTTGGAACCAAACCAGTTATTGTGTCGCTAAAGATACCCTTCCCAGATCCCCCCATAGCCATTTTGTTGTTATTAATTGTTGGATTTGGACTAATACTGTAACAGACACCTAGTTCGGTAATAGCTGCTCCACCATCGTTAATTATATTACCCCCGCAAATTACAGAATTGGGAGTTATGCTTGTAACGGCAGAAGTACTAACCACTGGAATCCCGCCAATTGTTGTAATTATTACCAGATTTCCATATGCTGTACCAACGCTGTTAGTAGCATAAGCCCGAATGTAGTAGAATTTATTACCGGTTAAATTTGTCAGGTTACTTGTAAACGAACCCGGTCCATTTCCATTGGTTGTCTTGTTATCCAAAATGGTAGGATCAAACGTAGTATTCCAACAAACACCTCTGCTTATAATAACTGCTCCTCCATCAGAGGTAATATTGCCTCCGCTAGTTGCAGAAATAGAAGTTATATTACCTGCTGCTATAGTATTTACGGTAGGAATTATTGCATTTGCGGCAACACCGTCCTTTAAGCAACGAACAGAAAGCCCATAGGTTTTACGTTGCTTGTTAGCTTTGACCACATTACTATTATCAAAATTTACGTTTCGATACCAGCCACCAATTGTAGAGTAGAGCGACGAACTCCACCATGCGCTATATTTTCCAATGTCGGAAAATGAGCCTGTGTTTGAACGTGTGCCGCCGGGAAGAGCTATAAAGCCTGTTTCATTGGTTGCGCCGGTATTAGGACTTGTCCAATGGGTTATCCCTTCTTCTTTAAGTTTTCCCCCTGCTCCGGTCTCACCTCCTAAAAAATTGGTCAATATTGTCCATTCGGCATCGGTAGGTACATGCCAACCTGTCGGACAAAGTTTTCCCGTATTTACTGTATGCATATTGTACAAAGCGCCGTAGATTTCTTTGTTAGCAATGTCATTGTTGTAAAAGCAATAGGCGGGAGTGGCAGTATTTAACCAGGCAGTATTATCAGTTACATTGGGGATGTTGGTACCATCATTGAATTTTGTGGTTTTCAAATCTTCAACCATCCAAACTTGTGTACCAATGGTAACTGTATGATATACATTGCCGTCTGTGTCGGTAACTGTTCCACTTGTCGTAAACACTATAACATTACCATATCCTGTTCCTGCGCTATTTGTGGCATAAGCCCTTACATAATAAGTAGTGACTACTGTCAAACCGGACATTGTAGCGCTAAAAGCAGGTGTTTGGGAATCCATCACTATTTTGTTGTCGTTGATTGTTGGGTTTTGATTGGTGTTGTAACATATACCCCGTTCTGTAACGTTCGCCCCACCATCGTAGGTAATATTTCCTCCGCAAATTGCGGAGATAGAAGTTATGCTGTTTGCGGATGTTGTATTTAATGTAGGAATATTTACATCCCACAAGCAACGAACAGATAGTCCTAACTTCTTATTTCTGTAGAAACTATTACTATTACTATTATTATTACTACCACCAATTTCACGAAGCAAGGCAATGGTTTCATTTACCTCCGAAGCGCTCCACCAATCGCCGAAGAACCCAACGCCGATGAAAGAGGCATTATCCTCACGACTGCCCCCCGGAAGCGCTGTAAAACCACTTTCATTGGTTCCTTCATTATTATTAGTAACCATCCAATGATAACTTCCAGTTTCTTTAAGTTTACCGCCAGCTACACTCGAGCCTCCCAAATAATTCGTCAGTGTAGTCCATTCGGCATCAGTAGGTACATGCCAACTTAGGGGAGCAAGTTTGCCTGTATTAACTGTGTACCAGTTGTATAAAGCGCCATAGATATCTTTATTGGCAATGTCGTTGATGGGCCAACAAAAGCCTGGAGTGGTAAGATTAACCCATTCTGGACCATAAATTACATTGGGGATGCTCGTGCCATCGTTGTCTTTGGTGGTTTTTAGATTTTCTGCCATCCAAAATTGCGTACCAATCTGTACAACCGGATAGTTGTTACCATCCCCATCAGTGCATGCAATAAAAGTAAAAGTTAATGTTTTGCTTTGAGTTGGGATATCAATAACAACAGTGCTGTAATTACCTGATGTTCCCGTAATCTTTAATCTGTCGCCAGCCGTGTATTGCATGGTTGTTTCAGTACTGGTGCTTTTTAACATCTTTGCAGTAACCGGAATTGCACCATACCCCAAATAGCTGATTTTTACATCAGAATTGGGTGCGCCGTTGCTGATCAATTTGCCGGTATAGGTGTAAGCTGGTGAAGTTATTCTTACGGTATAAATTCCACTTCGAAGTCCACTAACCTGGTAGGAATGATTACCAATGGTCAATGTGTTTTGTGCTGCGCCTATTCTTCTTCCAGCAATATCGAACAATTCAATGTTTACTCTGCCCGAAGCGGTGGCTACAAAATCAATTTTACTGATGTTAGTTGCGGGGTTAGGATAAATGCGTAAGGCATTTTCATTATCAAACATCTTGGTTATTCCAACACCTGTCGTCACCAGATGAAGTACCTCAGAACCCGAAAGACTAATGCTTTTGCCTTGGGTAAGGTTCTCAAATATTACAGTTCCAACATTGGTACTGGCGCCTGTTCCAGCAAAACTAATCTGGTAGTCCTGAGCTTGTAAGTATACAGTTGCCAATAGAAGCGATAAAATCAAAGTAAATTTTTTCATATCATTCAATTTATTTCTTATCCCATTTTATATGAAAGTTATTGTAACTATCTGTTTTGTAAAAAACTGACAACCAACCGTCTAACCTCTAATGTTGATTCATCAATTCTCCGACTTAAAAGTTGGTCAAATTGACTCTGCATAAGGTTTCTATTTCTAATTTTATACTTTGAAATTATTTAGTTTTGAAATAATCGCTAAATGTATTATAATTTATTCATAATCGCAATTAATTAATATATGTTTATTTTTAAACTGTACTAACATAGGAAAAATGGGTGAGTCCAAATAGCCATTACCCTTCCGGGGTCGTCCCTGTTTATTCGTTTCCAACAGCTAAAAATGAAATCACTTATATTCTCCCTATACCCTTCAACATTGCTTCCTATAAACCCCTATTTTTATGTTGACATTCCTCACACAACAGGCCATTCACGGTGTTTATCAGAATATACACAAATCGAAGATGGCATGATTTGCCAACGACTCTTTCATTGAAAATGATGCTTGCACCCATTAGGATTAAGCAAGTTTCTGTAAGATAGCTGTAAGGTTTCTGTAAAGTTTCTGTAATTGTAGTTACAGTAACCTTACAGAAACCTTACAGAAACCTTACAGAAACATGCTTAATGTCTAATAGAGCAGGCACTGCGCGATATGTTTAGCGAATGGAATACCTTGGAGTTCATGGACGAGTTTTTTTAAGGAATCAGAAATAAAATAGAATGAGAATAAATATATTTGCGTGACAAATTAAATTATTGAAGTTACTTGAATTGGAATAATAGTATTAGTCATTGAAATTTATGTTAGCTCCGATTGATCTTTTATGACAATACTAAGAAGTCAGGATAATAGATCCTTTAATTTTGCTTTTGAAATAGATATAACCGGATTTTTTTTGACATCTTTGAAGTAAAAAGGAAAGTGTTGTTCAAAATGAAAGTAAATATTAAATAAAAAATGATTACTATGAGTCAATAGTTATATATTAATAAAACACTTACAAGCCTGATTATGATTGTCTTTACGTGATTTATTATTTCCTGCAATCAGCCGGTGAAACGGGTAGTTATTTCCTTGAGCGGGCAATGGAATTTCCTGATCGATTCGACATTAGTGGGTGATACTGACAATTGGGTTGAAAAAGGCCTTCCGGTTCAATTGATACGTAAAGTAAATATACCGCATACCTGGAATGCAGAAAAGGCTTTGGCCGGGTACACCGCGAAAGTTTGGAATGAACGCAGGTTCGATGTTTAAGAAGGGCAGTTGTTAAAAACAACAAGGTTGAAGTTCGATGCAGTATATCACGATGCATTAGTGCTTCAGGAATGGGTAAGGAAGATCCGGCATACGATTCATTTAACCGGAATATTTATGACTGGATGTACCAGTTTACAAAATAGGTAATTTATTCATTATTAACTTATAATTCAACTTCATTAATAAAAAATAAACTCTAATGAACCGACTATTCTTATTTATTTTATTCGTTTTTATTGCATTTTCATCTCAGGGGCAATCTCTTTTTGAGAAGCCTCAAGGTGTAAAAACCAGATGGGCAAGCGCCGAAAACTGGAAAGGCGAAAAAGGCCGGGGTGGTATGGAAAATGCCAGTAGGAAAGGTTCTGCTG
>Ga0209123_1002529_pt1 | contig 15277 bp, 13 predicted proteins | sample BarGraIncu00431A_FD_184500 | JGI IMG/M metagenome (GOLD analysis project Ga0209123, IMG submission 184500) | Arctic peat soil microbial communities from Barrow, Alaska, USA - Barrow Graham LP Incubations 004-31A (SPAdes) (version 2) | ecosystem: Environmental > Terrestrial > Soil > Wetlands >...
TTGTTCCAATAGTTTTTTAACGCGGGTCCATAGGTTCCCTCGGCTCGCTTCCTCGATGCAACGTACCCCCGTCGAAACCAAGTACGCCCCCTAATATGTCAAAAGATTAAACTAAATCTTTTGTACTACAATAATATATAAATATTATTGTATGTTTTACGCAAATCCAAATTATTAAATTTTTAATGCCCCGTAAATCAATTAAATAGCAACTTTTATTTTCTTACTAAGTTACTTACTATAGACCTAATGATACACTATTTTATATTCTTTATCAAGTGCTAACATTATGGAACTTAAGTGTATTATTACTTGTTATCTCATTCTTTCTTTTATCTGTCTGTCCATGTCTCTTTTAGCATCTTTTTCAAGCATTGCATCTCTCTTATCATAGTCTTTTTTACCGCGAACAACACCAAGATTAACTTTTACCTTAGTATTTTTAAGATAAAGCGATAACGGAACTAGAGTGAAACCCTTTTGAACCGTAAATTGTGCTAATTTGATTATTTGCTCTTTATGAAGCAATACCTTTCTGACTCTTAATGGATCAGTATTAAACTGGTTACCATTTTCATAATGACTTATATGCATATTTTTAATAAATACTTCACCATTTATAACATCTGCATAACTATCTTTTAAGTTTGCTTTACCAGCTCTAATAGACTTCACTTCGGTACCAACAAGCTCTATACCAGCTTCCATTGCTTCTTCTATAAAATAATCATGTCTTGCTTTTCTATTTTCTACCAATGTTTTATTTTCTGATTTCTTTACCATAATTTCACCTGCTTTATTCTTATTAATACTTTTAATTATACTATATATTATATTCTTTTTCAAGATTACATGGATTATTTTTACAAAACAATCCATGCTTAAATATATATACAGAAGAGGTGGTTATTCCCCTTCTGCACTTTTATTTTCAGATCATTTTTCAGCAAAACTTATTCTGTAACAAAGCTTATTCCGTTGCCCCATCATCCTTTATAAGTTCATTTAAATCACTAACCGAGTATTCCTTTAAATCTTCTTCACTATCTTTATTATCTTCACTATCTTCTTTATCATCAATTATATCAAAATAAACCTCATGGGAAGTTAAATCAACTTTACTAACTATAATCCTTACCTCTTCACCTAGTCTATACGTCTTTTTAGTCCTTTCACCAATAAGGGTTAAGTGTCTTTCGTCAAACACATAATAATCATCATCTAAACTAGTCATATGAACTAACCCTTCTATGGTATTTGGAAGTTCTATGAACAATCCAAAATTAGTTACTGAAGAAATAATACCATCAAATTCTTGACCAATTCGCTCGCTCATGTACTCTGCTTTCTTTAAGTCATCTACTTCTCTCTCAGCTTCCATAGCCACTCTTTCCATATCAGAGGACTGTTTTGATGCTATTTGCACTTCTTTTTTCAATCTTTCTGTTCTAGCTTCACTTAATCCTCCATTTATAACCTCTTTAATTATTCTATGAATCATTAAATCGGGATATCTTCTAATTGGAGACGTAAAGTGACAATAATATTTAGCTGCCAAACCAAAATGACCAACACATTCTGGAGAATATTTTGCTTTCATCATAGAACGAAGTAGCAAAGTACTTAATACCATCTCTTCTTTTTGCCCTTTTACTTTCGCTATTACTTCCTGAAGCATGCTAGGGTGTATTTCCTTTCCCCATTTCATAGAATATCCAAAATTACTTGCAAATTCACTAAAGCGCATTAATTTTTCTTCATCTGGATCCTCATGAATTCTATATACAAATGGTGTGTTTAACCAGAAAAAATGTTCCGCAATAGTTTCATTAGCCGTTAACATAAATTCCTCGATTATTCTATTTGCAACCCCTCTCTCATAAGGTACAATATCTATAGGTTTTCCAAGTTCATTTAATATTATTTTACACTCAATAAAGTCAAAATCTATAGCACCCCTCTTCATTCTCTTTTTATTAAGAATGGCACATAAATCATCCATATGTTTAAAATCATCATATAAATAATCATATTTTTTGATTGTTTCAATATCTTTATCTCGTATTATTTTGGTAACATCAGTATAAGTCATTCGCTCATTAGTCTTTATAATACTTTCTACTATCTCGTGATCTACACTTTTACCATTTTTGTCTATTTCCATAAAACAAGTAAGGGCCAATCGATCCACCTTAGGATTTAAACTACAAACGCCATTAGATAATTTTTTAGGAAGCATTGGAATAACCCTATCTATTAGGTATACTGAAGTTGCCCTATTTAATGCTTCTTTGTCTAAGGGGTTTTTCTCTTTAACATAATGAGAAACATCAGCTATGTGTACTCCTAAACGATAGTTTCCATTTTCTAAAACTTCAATAGACACAGCATCATCTAAATCTTTAGCATCCTCTCCGTCTATGGTTACCATAGTTAAGTCCCTTAAATCTGTTCTCCTAGCATATTCTTCTTTTGGAATTACTTCATCTATATTGTCTGCATAAGCCTCAACATTTGCTGGAAACTCCTCTGGCAATTTATGTTTTTTAATTATAGTTAATATATCTATACCAGTGTCACCTTTATTACCGAGAATTTCAATGATTTTCCCCTCAGGATTTCTTTTTTGTTCTGGCCACTGAGTTATTTCTGCTATTACTATTTGACCCGTTTTAGCACCATTTCTTTCAGATTTCGGAATAAATATATCCTGAGCAATTCTCTTGTCATCAGCTACTACAAAACCAAAGTTACTACTATCCTCATAAGTTCCTATTATTGTTTTATTAGATCTCTCTATTATTTTTGCAATCTCACCTTCACATTTTTTACCTGTGTTTTCTTCTTTTAGAACTTTTGCAAGAACTCTATCTCCATTCATTGCGCCATTTACATTATCTGCAGGGATAAATATATCTGGCCTTTCTACTTCCGCTATTACAAACCCAAAACCTCTTTGATGACCTTGGAATTTACCAACTACAAGCCCCATCTTCTCTGGAATGCCGTAATATTCATTTTTCGACTTAACAATATCACCATCTTTTTCCATTTCAGCCAAAAAAGCAGTAAACCCTTTCATCTCTTTTTTTCTTATATCAAAAATTTTAGAGAGTTCTACTGTGTTCATAGGTTTATATGCTTGCTCTGTCATAAAATTTATTAAAGTTTCTTTTAACACCATAAGGTAACCTCCTATCTAATCCACGTATTATTTTTTATTTTTATAAATTCCATAAAATATTTATTAATGCTTTAGTTTTTCATCTAAAATATACTAAATCATTCATGCGTTACTATATTTACTCACTTTATTATAATCCAAAAATTACATCTAGTATATACTATGTAATTATATACTTCCCTATTATCCAATAAAAAATGCCCATATTAAATAGTACAATTTAATATGGACATTTTGTCGAAACATATTATGTCGAGAACTATTTACGAAAATCGACTTTTTTTTACAAAATAAAACAGCCCTTGGGGTTGGGCTGTTTTATAATAAATAAAAAGGGGGCTATTTATCTCTCTATTTATCTTTACTACCTAATTATATTAAATTTGATTAAAGATTGCAAGTGTTTTACCATATTTTATTGTAAATAAATTATAAAATGAATATGTTTTATTCATATTTCGTTCATTCTTGCTTCATGTATAATGAAATTATTAACTCAATTAAATTTGTTTCAATAAATTTATCTCATCTTCCGACAATTCTCGGTATTGTCCTTCACTTAAATCTTCATTTAATTTTAATGGTCCAAAACTAATTCTCCTTAGAAATACAACCTTCTTATCTACACTTTCAAACATTCTTTTAACCTGATGAAATTTACCTTCTTGGATAGTAATCTTTACCTCGGATCCATTTTCATTTGCATTTAATATCTCTAATATGGCTGGCATACATTTATATCCATCATCTAGCACAACACCTTTTTTAAAAACCTTCATGTCAACTTCATCCACAAATTTATTAATTTCTGCATAATATACCTTATCTACATGATTTTTAGGTGCTATTAATTTATGATTCAGTTCTCCATCATTAGTAATTAGTAATAACCCTACTGTATCTTTATCTAATCTACCAATAGGAAACGGCTTGAAAGCACGGTACTCTTGATCTAGTAAATCAATTACTGTTTCATCATATTTATCTATTGTAGCCGAAACCACACCAGATGGTTTATTCATTATTATGTATATAAATTTTCTGTAGTTAATTTCTTCCCCTGATACTTTTATTACGGTGTTATCTGGATCAACTTTTGTAGCACTATCAGAAATTTTTATTCCATCAACCTCGACTTCGCCTTTCTTTAATAATGCTTTTACTTCTTTTCTTGTTCCATGACCTAAATTAGACAATATCTTATCTATTCTTTCCATTTATATTCATCTCCTCAACTATTTCATAAAATTTCAGGTAAAATACATATTAAGACGTATTTAATAAATAACACGTCAGTAAAAAAAACAGCCTTTAAAAGCTGTTTTAAATTTTTTCTTTTACTTCAATCTCTATTATATCATAATCTTCATATGAAATACTCTTATAAAAGCATTTTGATAATACTAACATTTTGTAAATTCCAATAGTAAAAGGCATGAAAATATAATCATCTTTTATGCTGAATTTTTGAACTAAACTCCAGTCCCCTTTTTCCATAAGATAGAATTCATAAACTACCTCGCGGCCTCCAGTACTTTGCGCAACAAATGTTATTGTTTCATTAACCATAAAATTTGATCTGTCACATAAAATCTTTGTATCGGTTATTGGCATATTCTCATGTACTTTAATTTTTATTTCCTTCCTACTATCATACTCATTTGTGCTTAATTTATTCTTTGCTAGAAGTTCTATTAAATAGGTTCCACTGCATTTAGGTTTAAGTTCATAATTTTTATGTTCTACAAAGTTTGTTTGTTCTACTAAGTGACCATCTATTTTCAAAACATAATTCACAAGTGTATTTCGCGAATTTTCTGATATGACTTGGAGAGAAATGATATCTCCAATCATATAGTATTCTCTCGGTGGCATTAAGACATAGTCTATTTTAGCTGGTATACACTCTACAGCCTGAATATATACAACTGCATGAGCATCAAATTCTCTCTTGGAGTATTTATCTTTCACTCTTACCTCTAGTTTAAATTTGCCACCTTCTTCTGGGGTGAAATCAACAAAATGATGTGTTCCAAATTCTATTTTTTCTATTTCTTTATCATTTTGAAAAACTCCAAAACTGTATCTTAAAGAGATTCCTCCAATTGCTTTAACCTCTACATGAACACGTTCGCCAATTAGTACGGTATCTTTCTTATCTACTATTATATCATCAATAATTACATTTCCATTTCCTATATCATCTATTATAAAATTTAAAGAAACTTCCTTCTCATATTCTCCCTTAAAAGATTCATCTTTAACCCATAATCTAGCTTTGTATTCTCCTGCTTCCTTCGGTGTCCATATATAATTATTTTTACTAATATAACCAGAATCCTCTGGATATTTCCCATCAATTTTAAATTTATACAATAACTCTTTTCCACCTCTAGCAATGCACTTAAATATAATAGGGGTATCACATAACTGTGGTGAACTTAGATCAGTAGTAAAACTATATATATTTATTTCTTCATACGGGTCTACACTATAATAAATCAATGCACGATCATCAAATTCATGAAGTGAATACATATCCTTTGCCATGCATAACAGCTTATAATCGCCCTTCTCTTCTTCAACATAACTAACTAATTTTTTGGTTGAATAATCTTGTATACATTTGGTATCTCCCATAGGATTAATTTTCACAAATTTGTATAAAATCATCCTATTGTCTTCATATTTTGCCTCTACCTCAAAAACGAGCTCCGTGCCTTCTAATATATCCTCAGTCAAACATTTAAAGCTCATGATTTCTAAAGACTGCACAGCTTGTACATTAAATTGTATTTTCATAAAGTCATCAAAACTATTTTCGGAATCCAAATTTTTGCATTCCACTAAAAATTCCTGTTCTCCAGAATATTTTGAAGTCCATGTTAGTATATTGTCAGGTGAATAGTCCTTTATAAGTGTCCATTTTTCAAGCTGATGTAGCCAATATCTATACATAATAGGGATCCTTGCAGCCTCTACTGTTAAGGTGATTTTTTCACCTACCATTATTTCTGTTTTATTTATGTAAATATTACTTATTAACTTTTCTGCATGCTCGCCTACTATATAATCTGTTTTTGACATAAAATCAAATGGCTTATTACTTTCTTTTCTTTTAGCTTGTACCATTATAGAATACTTACCCTCTGTTTCTGGTTTCCATATAACATCGCTAGCTCCACTTAATTTCTTAAGAGTAGTCCACGTACCGTCTAGTCCTACAAGAAATTTATAATTCAAATCATCCTCTAGCTTGTTTTCAACACTTATCTCGATTTCTTTATATTTTTCTTCAGGATTTTCTAAACTAAACAATATATTCATTTCATTCATTTATTTTCACCTACCTTTATAAATAAACTATATAATGTATTATTAAAAAATTACTCTCTATAGTGATATATTATACTATAATACCATTATATGTAACAGTATATATTCCATTTTTTTTCTATCATTTATAGACATATTTTTTCATAATTATATTTTAAAATAGCTTTATTTTAAAATTTATAGTTTTTTATAGTAGTAAATTTATTATTATAAAAGTTAGTTATATGACAAAATCATTATAAAAATAGCTAGTAACGTTAGTTACTAGCTATTTTGTATATCCTAAAAATTAAACAGAAGTGATTTAGCTCTTACTGCCTAGCTTTTAGAATCAGTCTAATTAAATTGTTATAAAGCTTTTCATCATCGACCTTTGTTCGTTTTTTAGGGCCAAAGGTTTTCCCTCCGCTCCGTCTTAATTTGCTAGACAAATGCCTCTCAAATAATAACTTATCGATATTATCATCATCATATATATGGCCTTTAGGCCCTATTGCATAAGCTCCTTTGGCTAAAACCATAGCAGCGACACCAAAGTCTTGAGTAATTACTATATCCTTAGATTTAGCTTCATTGGCTACTTTCATATCAACACTCTGAAACCCGCTGTCCACATATCTTATTGAAGCATAATCACTACTTAAAACATGATTAATATCACAATACATAATAAGCTCTATAGCATTTTCTTTAGCTGCCTTTTCTATTAGTTGTTTACCAGGGCACCCATCTGCATCTACAATAATTCTCATATAAGCTTTCTCATTTCTCTAAAGTCTTTTTTCGAGTTTTGCTTTAATATCTTCATATCCTGATTTTCCAAGAAGAGCAAACATATTTTTCTTGTATGCTTCAACTCCTGGTTGATCAAAAGGATTAACACCTGACAAATATCCACTTATTGCACAAGCCTTCTCAAAAAAATAAACCATATGTCCAAAATTATATGCGCTTATTGCTGGTACATTTAAAATAATATTAGGTACATCACCATCATTATGAGCAAGTACTGTTCCTTGAAAAGCTTTTTTATTTACAAAATCCATAGTTTTACCTGCTAAAAAGTTCAATCCATCTAAATCTTTATTATCCTTTTCTACTACAAATTCTATTCTTGGCTTTTCAACATTTATAACTGTTTCAAATATATTTCTTACACCTTCTTGAATATATTGTCCCATAGAATGCAAATCTGTAGAAAAATTAACTGCTGCTGGGAATATTCCTTTTTGATCTTTTCCTTCACTTTCACCATAAAGTTGTTTCCACCACTCACCGAAATATTGAAGTGCTGGCTCATAGTTAACTAAGATTTCTGTAACTTTGCCTTTTCTATATAGTGCATTTCTAGCAGCAGCATATTTATAACAATCATTTTTGCTTATATCATCATTGCTGTAAGCTTCTCTTGCATCCGCTGCACCCTTCATCATTTCATCTATGTTAATACCTGCTGTTGCTATTGGAAGCAGTCCTACGGGTGTTAACACTGTAAATCTTCCCCCTACATCATCAGGAATAACAAAAGTTTCATACCCTTCTGCATCTGCTGATTTTTTTAGAGCTCCTCTTGCTTTATCAGTAGTCGCAAAAATTCTTTCTTTTGCTCCTTCTTTACCATATTTTTTTTCTAATAAATCTTTAAATATTCTAAATGCAATAGCTGGCTCTGTGGTAGTTCCAGATTTTGATATTACATTCACAGAAAAATCTTTACCTTCTATAACATCAATTAAATCCGCCATATATGTAGAACTTATATTATTTCCGGCAAAAAATACTGCAGGTGATTTCCTTTTATCGCTAGAAAGACAGTTATGGAAGCTATGAGATAACATGTCTATAGCTGCTCTTGACCCAAGGTAAGATCCACCTATTCCAATTACTATTAAGACTTCAGAATTCTTTCTTATCTTTTCTGCTGCCTTTTTAATTCTTGCAAATTCTGATTTATCATAATTTACAGGAAGGTCTATCCATCCTAAAAACTCATTTCCCGCACCTGTTTTATCTGTAAGCATTTTATGCGCAGTAGATACCATTGGTTGAAAATTAGATATCTCATGTTCAGCTAAATATGGAATCGTCTTACTCAAATCTAACGTTAAAATTTTTTCCATTAATATTCCTCCTTGTTTATAATTTGAAACAAAATAATCATTATTAACTTCTACATAGGAATAATTTTTCACTATGATAGTCTAAAATAATTTTAGTTTATCTAAGAAAATAAATCAAGTTTTTAAATAGAATCTTGAATTAATAACAAATTATGTTTTGATTATGTGAATATACTATGTACTCCCTCGTGTTATATAGCATATATTAAAGTATATTACTATATAAGGTGTGATTTTTTTGATTATTCATGTTGTAAAAAGTGGCGAAAACTTATATGAAATTTCTAAATTATATGGAGTTTCATATGATAAAATCGCTTCTGATAATGAACTTACAAAACCAAATGAACTTGTGGTAGGCCAAACACTTGTAATACTACAGGACACCCGCACTCATAAAGTTCTTCCTGGCCAATCACTATACAGCATAGCTAAAATGTATAACGTAACTATTGCAGATTTATATGCTGCAAATCCTCTTCTTACTAGCTCAATGATAATTTACCCTGGTCAAATCATAAATATACCACTGTCTCCCCAAAAATTAGGTTCAATCGAAGTTAATGCCTATGCTCTTCCTACTACGAATATGGATGTTCTTGCAAAAACTCTCCCAAACCTCACATATCTTAGTATATTTAGTCATCAAGTGCAAGCTGATGGAACTCTAAAAGGCATAAATGATGTCCCTTTAATTCAAGCTGCTAGAAAGGCTAAAGTAGCTCCTATGATGGTAATTACAAATTTAAAAGAAGGTGGTGGATTTGATAGCGATCTAGTCCATACTATACTTACAAATGAAAATGTTCAAAATACATTACTTAATAACATAGTTAATAATTTAAAAAATAAAAATTATTACGGATTGGATATAGATTTTGAATACATCCATCCAGAAGATAGAGTAAACTATAATAATTTTTTACGCAAAGTAGTAAGCAGACTAAAGCCTTTAGGGTATCCTGTTACAACAGCTTTAGCCCCTAAACCTTCTGGCGATATAAAAGGTTTACTTTACGAGGCTCATGATTACCCAGTTCATGGCGCTTTAGCAACCCATGTTATACTAATGACTTACGAGTGGGGATATACCGCTGGGCCACCACTTGCAGTGTCTCCTATTAATGAAGTAAAAAAAATTCTTGATTATGCAGTAACAGTAATTCCAAGTAAAAAGATTTTTATGGGTATACCTAATTATGGTTATGATTGGACTCTACCTTTCGTAAAAGGTACTACGGCAACAGCAGTAGGAAATGTAGAGGCTGTAGATCTTGCAAGAAAAGTATTTGCTTCTATTCAATATGACCCTATTTCTCAAGCTCCATTTTTTAACTATTATGATTCTAATGGCAAAAAACATGTTGTTTGGTTCGAAGATGCTAGAAGCATGAATGCAAAACTTAGAACTGCTAATGAATATAATCTAGGTGGAGCTAGCTATTGGACCGTAGGTAAATTTTTTCCCCAAGCTTGGCTGGTTCAAAATTCTTTATATGCTGTTAAAAAATTGCTTTAGGTTGTAACCTGTAATTTAAAATTTAAAATTTCTCTTTAATCAGTTATTACAAAAAGGATATATTGCTTTCAGTGCATCTATGTTGCCAAGTAACCTTAGAATTACTAGGCATATTCAAATGCATTTTACGCCATATATCCTTTGTTAGCATAATCTAATAATATTATTTTTATATGTTATTCTTTGTATTTCTCAATATATTCTAGAAGTGCCATGCTAACTAAATCTATACTTTTATACTCTTTACGCGCATCTGTAAAATCTTTAAACTGCCCCCAAACTTCGGAATACAATCTAGTACTAATGGTCGTCTTAAATTCTCCATTAAGCATATCTTCATTAATGATTATTTCTTGTGGTTGTATTTCTTCAATTATAGTTTTATAATCCTTTATTTGCGGTTCTATCTCAATTTGTATTTCTGTCTTATCTGCTACTGTCTTCATTTCTTTTACAAAGTAATAAGCTGAATCAATAGCTTCCTCTATGTTATCCGCATTAAAATTCATACAAGGGACTGTATCTTGCAGCGTTAAACAAAATTTAGCATTTGATTGAATTTTTATCTCATATCCTGCATCTATTAGTGTTTCTAATTTATTCATTCTTTTCACATACCTTTCTTTATAATTTTTTAAAATAATCCACTATTACGCCATTTTGGAGCATACACATTATTATTTTTACTTTCTAAAATTTATAAATTTATTATGCCACACTTTAATATATATTATGTTTTAATTAACATAATAAATGTTTCAATGGACATACTAGCATAAATTAAACATCGGAGGTGTAACGTTTTGAAAAGAATGCTTTCAATAATTTGCTTAACAATAATTTTGTCAATTTCACTTTTTCAATTTCCTGTGCAAGGTTTTGAACGAATACCAAATGCAAAATTAGGTTTACCTTTTGAATATACTCCTAAAGAAGGAACAGTCGAAGAATTGTACAAAGATATAATTGCTATATTAATAGAACCATATATAGATAAAGAGATAGAAAAATACTATGGGAAACAATATATGTATGATTTATGGGATATGAAGTTTTTGAAAATTAATAGAATAGATGGTTATCGCTCTTTTGCTTTTACTATAACTGTTAAAGTACGACCATTCATTGGGGCGCATAATACAATAGGTATAGACGAGATGACAATTAGAATTGGCGCAGAACACCCTACAGTAGAAAACTTCAAACATATACAGAGTTTTGAAATTCCAAAAAATTTGCAATAAAAAGAACCGGTTATATAACCAGTTCTTTTAAGGGTTTATATTAATTTAATTAAAGGGGGCTCTAATTAAAAAAATCAACTACTTTCTATGTGCTTAGAATAACAACTCTCTGTGTCATTAGGGTGACGAAAATAAGAATGATTTGTGAATTTAAAAGATAATTATCCACTACCATCTAAAACACTTAAAAATTCTTTATTATAAAACATTAAGAAATTTAAGTATTATTATTATTACAACGATTCCACCAATTAATGCTAACATATGCTACACACTCCTTATAGTTTCGTTTATCCTTTTATTTTTTATTTAACGTATCATTAAACTTCTCTGAAATCTTATCTTTTGTTTTATCAACTTTTTCCTTTAAATTACCTTTTTGATATTGAAGTTTCCCTTCAAGTTCCATTTCTTGATCGCCAGAGGCACTACCTACCGTCTCCTTTGCTTTTCCTATAACTTTATCTTTTGCATTCTCAACTTTATATTTTGAATTTTTCATTTTGCACCTCCATATTGTCTTATCCTAACTTCAAATTTATTTAGAGATTCATATTCGCATGCATTTTTTATAAAATTTAGAATCTTCTGTTTATATAATACCACATATTTCTTAGTTTTTCAACAGCTTTCGACATTTGATTTAATTGAATTTATAATATCCAATCGTTATTCTTTAATTTTAATACTTTGCATTTCTACATCCATACGGAGAAATCCAAAGAATCTCTTGCTAATAGAAATATTACATTATATATTATATTAGAAAGTATAATTTTCTAAAAATGTTAAAAACTCTAGTATGTAATAGTACTGATTAAATATATTAAGCTTTCTTGTTATAGCACCGATTTAGGAATGTAAATGTAAATATAACTATTAATTTTTATATCTAGTTATATCTTCTAAGTACTACGAAAATAATAAGTGAGGATGTGGTTTCATGGCAAATAAAAAAAATACAATTAAAAATTTGAAAAAAACAAGCGAAAATGTAGCCCATAACGATACTTTTAATTCAACCGCTGAATTCATGGCACGCGTAGGTTTTGCTACACGTGGTTTTATATTTTTTGTAATGGGAATCTTGGCACTTATTCTTGCGTTTGGAAACGGAGGAAAGACAACAGATCAGCAAGGAGCCATCGCGACGATAGGAAAACAGCCCGAAGGTCAAGTATTATTATGGCTCGTTTTAATAGGACTTATATGTTATTCGTCATGGGGATTAATACAATTTGTCATAAACCCTTTCAATAAAGAGAACAACACAAAGGGTATTTCAGCCAGATTGGGATACTTATTTGGTGCAATTTCTTACCTTTTCTTGGCGATACCCACTTATGCTCTTCTCACAGGTGGATCCAAACCCGCTCATGTTGGTAAACAAGCTGCCCAAACACAGAACTATGTGGCAAAAATTCTAGATATGCCTTTTGGACAGTGGATGGTTGTTGTGGTTGCAATAACCGTAATCTCAGTAGGTATTTTTCAGGTTTGCAAGGGATTTATGCCCCTTTTCGGACGTCATCTTGACCTCATTAAACTTAATACATATCAATTAAAATTGGTTAAAGGCTTTGGAAGATTTGGTACCATTTCACGTGGCTTTGTAATTACCTTAGTTGGTGTATTCTTAGTTATATCCGCTTATACAGCCGATTCTAATGAAGCTAAGGGTTTTGACAGTGCTCTTATGTCTCTTATGCATCAGCCTTATGGACGTTGGCTTATAGGCATTATCGCTCTAGGTTTGATGTCTCTTGGGATTTACGCTCTTTTTATCGCCTTATATTTTAGGTTGAAAAAATATTAAACATATTCGTAGAAAAGTAATGTTCTTGTGTTTCGGGTATATGACCATATTATTACTTCCCATTTGAAGTTATGATACCTTTTGTTATTTTTTTAATGGCGAAAATTAGGAGGTGAAGATAAAATAATAAAAAAAGACTGGCTAAATTACACCAGTCAATATCTTTAATTAAAGGGGGCTCTAATTAAAAAATCAATTACTTTCTATGTACTTAGAATAACAACTCTCTGTGTCATTAGGGTGACGAAAATAAGAATGATTTGTAAATATTTTTGTAATCCCCTTATTTCATCTTAATTATGTTTATATTTATGTCCACAATTCATACAAACCATTTGCACTTTGTTTGCACCTATTACCCCTGCAACTATCCCTATACCCCCAGTCAATGCCACTCCTACTATTGCCTTTCCAACACTGTACCCTTTTTTGAATGATGCGACATTTGGAGAAAATTTAATAAAAAGAATCTACATATACTGATGGTATAGTAATATTCCCTCCCATAGTGGACTGATAAGTAGCTACTCCTAGCGATAATCCTTTGAGGTTAACTTCATCATTTTCTAATATTCTTGAACTCATTGTACTAGAATCGTATGATGCTAATAAAATATTATCATAATCATCATTTATAGCTATCCTTAATTGTACATCCGTACCGTTTTCCATAACTTGTATTACTTTACCACTGAATTTTATTTTTTTGCTAATATACTTGTCAGGAGTTCTAGCTAATTGGTCATAAGTTATACCCGTATCATATGCTACTTTATCAGCCTTTGCTTTAGCTAGAGCCACAACTTTAGCTTGAGCATCGGCGATTTTTTTATCTTTCACAGCTTGTATGTCTGCAAGTCTTTTGTTCTCACTAGCTATAGTATCAGCCAGTTTCTTTGATGCTATAGCTTTTTGTTCTGCTACTGCATCACTTTTAGCTTTGCTAGCTGCGATAGCCTTTTGTTCAATAGTATATTGTAAATCTTTTTTCTTTTGAACTGAATTTGAGTACATACCAAAACCAAGTAACACTACTATACCTGCTATAATCTTTATATTAAGTGATTTAGTCAATACAATTGGTTTATTGGGTTCAGTAGGCTTAATCGGATCAACAATTTTACCCGTTCGAATAGCTTCCGCTTTCTTTTTCTCTGTATTCTTGGCATCTATTGCAAAGAATATAAATGGAAGTGCAAACCATATTACCGATGAAACTATACTTCTGCTTGGAATTGAGTATATACAGTAACCATAATACATTAGAGCCACTATGATTTTTGATTTAGTATTTGTTCTAAACCCTGGTATTTTTGTTATAAAATTTTGCATTAATGATTCCCCCTACAATTTTACTACTTAGTTAGATACTATTAATAACGAAGAATTCCTTACAATTATGCTAATTTATTCATTTGATATATCCCCCTTATAATTTTAATAATTCCAATATAAATAATTCCAAAGCAGATAATACCATATACTTTAAAATAATTCAACGAACAATTTTTCCCAATATATTTTCATTTATAACCTATCAAATCTGTGACTGTACTAGTCATTCTTCATATTTTTACATAAATCATTTGTTTAATGCAGGTTTTCTCAAACTAGTGTTGAATACTTATATTTAAAGGAGTTGATATTAATGTATACAACAGGACAAAAACCAGGTAAAGGCACTTATATATGTACTACTTGTGGTGAAATAGTTACTTTAGATCAAGACACTGACGTATTACCTCCATGCCCTAGATGTCATATGACTACTTATACTAAACTTTAGTCACTTAAAAGCCTTAATTACTTCATCTGAATATAAAAAAGTGGTTATGATATACTAATTTATTAGCATATTTCATAACCACCTCTCAAAAAACAGATGATCAGGAAATCATCTTCCTGATCATCTGTTTTTTATTTAATTTTAGCTATCTATTATTTAACACCCATCCATCCAGCAATTACCATCATTTGAACTTCTGATGTTCCTTCATAAATTTCTGTTATTTTTGCATCACGCATCATTCTTTCAATTGGATAATCACTTGAATATCC
>Ga0209123_1002530_pt1 | contig 15276 bp, 17 predicted proteins | sample BarGraIncu00431A_FD_184500 | JGI IMG/M metagenome (GOLD analysis project Ga0209123, IMG submission 184500) | Arctic peat soil microbial communities from Barrow, Alaska, USA - Barrow Graham LP Incubations 004-31A (SPAdes) (version 2) | ecosystem: Environmental > Terrestrial > Soil > Wetlands >...
GGCGGTTTCTCCAATGCCCATATCTTTAACAATTTTCGCAACCCCTACGCCTTGATCCACCACCATCCGGGCGACTTCAAGTTTAAAAGCTGCTTCGTATTTTTTATTTTCAGTCATCTTCATTTTCTTCATTTAGGTGATTATTCCCCCTATTGAGGTGTCCGTAAACATTAGACCATTACAAACAGCCAATTCGCGATAAATCGCCTCAACAACAACTTCTGTTTCCGTCAGCATCTGATTGTTCCAGAACCGAAGCACGCGCACGCCCTGTGCATTCAGCCATGCATCGCGTCGCTCGTCGTAAGCGACGGCTGTGCCATGCTGTCCGCCGTCCAGTTCCACGCAAAGCTGCTGCTCGACACAATAAAAGTCGAGTATGTAGCGTCCGAGTGGATATTGACGTCTGAACTTCGCGCCGCCGATACGGCGGCTTCGTAAGAATTTCCACAGCATTGCTTCCGCATCGGTCATGCGGCCGCTTTTCTCCCTTCTCCCGCAGACGGGAGAAGGGCCGGGGATGAGGGCGTTAATCAGCGCTGATTAACGATTAACTAAAAGAGCGGTTTTTCCAGAAGCGCATCTAGTTGATAAGGCCACAATGAGCTTGCCCCTGAAATAAGTATCCCTTAACAGGTGCGTTTAAACAGATATTTTCATCTGGTCTGCCAGCCAGTTTTTCTCAAACTGCATCGGACTGACATAGCCCAACGTCGAATGCAGCCGAGTTGAATTATAAAACGCCAGCCAGTCCATAACTGCATTCTTCGCCTCATTGCGCGTGGCAAACCGTCTGCCGTACACACTTGCCCGCTTCATTGAACCCCACAAGCTTTCAGTCGGGGCATTGACGCTCCTATGTCAAGAAAGTCTTGCTGCGTCAGCCAAATCGGCCAGAATGAGCGGATATAATTCTCTGACAATGTAGCGTTTCAAGCATCGCTGGATTTCTTTGTTCGACATGCCGTTCGCCGTTCGGCGCTCGACGTACGCTCGTGTTCGTGGCTCACTTCGCATGCGCACCATGGCGATCGTCCACAATGCATTATTAGCAGAGCGATCTCCACCTCGGTTTAGGCGGTGTCTCGTCGTTTTGCCTGATGAAGCCTGCAATGGACTAGCGCCGCACAACGCTGCCAGCGCAGCCTCGCTATGCAGACGTTCGGAGTTATCGCCAGCGACAGCCATGAGTATTGCCGCAGTTTGGGGCCCGACACCGAACTGTTCCCTCATACGCTTCGCAGATCGGCTTGTCAGGTGGTCGAGAGTGGCGTCGTGTTCTTTCAACTCCGCTGTGAGCATCAGCCAGCGTTTCGCCAATAATTTAAGAGACGCTATCAGGGTCTTCAACATGGTTGTTTGGCCCACACTTCGAATGCGTATACAAGCCTCCACACATTGCTCAGGCTTTGCCTTCCACAATCGTTGACGAATATCCTCCGGACTGCTGACCAGTAACGACCTTAACTGATTGATGGTCTGCGTTCTGGCTTTGACAGCACTACGCCTGGCAACTGAAATAATACGCATTGCTTCAGCGGCACCGGACTGAGATTTGGGGATCGCCATAGCGGAGCCGGATAAGACTGCCCTTGCGGCATTCTCGGCATCAGTCGGATCTGACTTGCCCTGCAATCTGCGTTTGGCACGGTCAGGGCGATTGACCTCAAAAACCTCAATCTCATGGTCACGTAGTACCCGGACAAGCCCTGCGCCATAGGTTCCAGTTCCCTCAACACCTGCCCGCTGCAGATTTCCAAATGAACGAGCCCATGCCAATATCTTCAGGTATCCGATAGTATTGGTTGGCGTTGCAAGGATTCCGAGAATCTTTCCTTCGTGGTTAAGGGCCGCAGCTACGTGAATATCTAGATGCGTATCCACACCTAAAATTACTTCGTTTTTTATTGATTGGCAAAACATATGCACTCCTATCTTCAGGTTGGCGCGTTACCAATTCCAATTCCCGGACAGGACACTCACGGTGCAATACAAAGCTCCTATTAGGTCACAAGCCTTGGTCCCGGCAACACTCGGGGAACGCTCTGACCAAATCGACAGGTCAACGCAAAGGCAGATTCGCCAGTCCCAGCACGGGTCAAATTTGGCAGGCGTTCAAGGCAATCATAGACTGAGTGTCCCAGCAGTTTGCCTTGCGGCTCATCGAGCTACTCATGCCATATGCCTTGAGTGCCGTCTGAAACTCATGACTGCAATATTGGCTGCCACGGTCGGAATGCACGATAAGCCCTTTTCCTGGTCGCCTTCTGAACCACGCCATACGCAACGCATCAATCACAAGTTGTCGTGTCATCCTCGGTTTGATTGACCAGCCAACCACCTGACGGCTAAACAAGTCGAGCATGACTGTCAAATACAGCCAGCCTTCATCGGTTGCGATATAGGTGATATCCGTCGTCCATACCTGGTTCGGCAGAGCTGGCGAGAAATCACGAGCAATCAGGTTCGGTGCCACCGGCAGGTTGTGTGCCAAATCGGTCGTTGCCTTGAACTTGCGCTTGGTCTTGGCGCGTATGCCGTGCTGCACCATGAGCTTTCTCACACGTTCCTTGCCCACTCTCAAACCGTTGGCCAATAGTTGCTTCCAGATTCTCGGCCAGCCGTATTCACCTTTGACCTGCACATGAATCGCCTTGATGTGCGCCAGTAGCGCATCATTGCTGATTGTCTTTCTGGGCTTGCCATCCCTGCCAGCCTTGCGTTCTCTATGCTGGTGGTAGCTGCTCGGACTGATGTTCAGTTGTTCACACAACATCGATACCGGCCAGTGGCGTCTGTTCTTGTCGATAAACGCGTACTTCACATTGATTCCTTCGCGAAGTACGCTGCCGCTTTTTTTACGATGTCGAACTCCATCTTGGTCTTTGCCAGCTCCGCACGAAGCCTGGCTAGTTCCATCTGCTCCGGCGTGACCGGCTTGCTACCAGCTCCTCCAAGCCTGCCTTCTCGATTCGCCTTGAGCCAGTTGTGTAGCGTCTGATCTGGTAGCCCCAAAATCGCTGCCGTCGCAGCGATACTTTGTCCCGCACCAACCAGCCTTACCGCCTCAAGCTTGAATTCCAGCGTGTAACGCGCCCGTTTCGATTTCACCATGTACCCTCCCATTTACAAGATTATGCTTCTTGTTATGGAATCCATTTTCCAGGGGCAAGGTCAAATATCATCATACTCCTGGGGTGTATTTTACATCTCGCTCGTATCATATTGCTATCCGCCAGATTCTGGCATATACCCCGCCATTTTCAATGATTTTTCGGATAAAAACAGGTGGTTTTGAGGAATTTTTAGGTTTTGAGGAGCGTCGAAGGGGCGTTTTGGGCGCAATCGGGATCAAGGTTTTCATGGCGCGCTCATCGTTTGGTATGAGCTAACAATAAGTGCGCAAAGTGACCGCCGTATTGAGGGCAATCAATCTTGCCTCAATTCAAGGGCTAGCTTATGGGTACTGAAAAACAGGGGGAACGTGGGTAAGAAAACTTACTGTCCGGGGTTGGTGATGTCGGCGTGTATTACGTTGATCGCGTCAATCAACTCATCCGACAATTCTAGCGTCAGCGCGTTGATATTTTGCTCCAATTGCGAGAGGCTGGTCGCGCCAATGATGGTCGAATCGATGAACCAGCGCGAGTAACACCAAGCGAGCGCCATTTGTGCGGGCGATATGTCATGGCTGCGCGCCAGCTCGACATAGCGTCTTGCAGCTTCTATCATCGTCGGCCGCAAAAAACGGGGACTCCATGAGGTCGGGAAAATCGTCAGGCGGCCTTGCGCATTCGGATTGTCCAGATATTTCCCGGTCAACTGACCAAAGCCCAACGGACTGTATGCAATCAGGCCGACATTTTCGCGGAAGCAGACTTCGTCCAGGCCGGATTCGAAGCTGCGATTGCCCAGATGGTAGGTATTCTGGATAGAGGCAATGCGCGGCAAATTTTTTAATTCAGATTGCTTGATGAATTCGCATACGCCCCAGGGGGATTCATTCGATACGCCGATATGGCGGATCTTGCCTTCCTTGATCATCACGTCCAGCGCGCCGAGCGTATCTTCAATCGCGGCACAGGGGCGCTCGGCTTCTGGACTGAATTCGGTCTGGCCAAAGATCGGCACGTTGCGGCTGGGCCAGTGCAGTTGGTACAGGTCTATGTAGTCGGTCTGGAGCCGTTGCAGGCTGCCGTCAACAGCCGCACGGATATTGGCTTCGGTCAGTTCATTCTTGTTGTCGCGTATCCACTTGATGCTGCGCGACGGGCCAGTGATCTTGGTCGCGAGCGCGACTTTGCTACGGTTGCCTGACTTCTTGAGCCAGTTGCCAATGATGCGCTCGCTGTCGCCTTGCGTTTCTGCACGTGGCATCACCGGATAGATTTCGGCTGTATCGATGAAGTTGATGCCGCGTTCAATCGCGTAATCAAACTGGCTGTGCGCGTCAGCTTCGGTGTTTTGCTCGCCAAAGGTCATTGTGCCGAGACACAGCTTCGATACGCGCAAACTGCTGGTGCCGAGAGGGATTTTTTGCATAGCGCAAAGCTCCACTTATAGTATAAAAATATTCAGGAATTAATTCTTAATGCGGCGGCACATTCCTTGACCAGCGCGGGGCCACGATAGATTAAGCCAGTATACAACTGAATTAAATCGGCACCAGCGGCGATCTTGGCCTTTGCATCTTCACCGTTCATGATACCGCCAACGCCAATAATTGGCAGGGCGCCGCCCAGCTCTGCTTTGAGTGCACGGATGACGTGGTTGGACATTTCGGTCACTGGCCCACCCGACAGCCCGCCCGCTTCTTCCGCATGCTGCATGCCGCTGACGGCATCGCGCGTGATTGTGGTGTTGGTCGCAATCACGCCATCCATTTTATGCCGCACCAATGCGCTGGCAATGGAGTGGATTTGTTCATTGTCGATGTCCGGCGCGATTTTGATCGCAATCGGGACGTAGCGCTTGTGCTCGTCTGCCAGCCTGAGTTGCGCGTCTTTCAGTGCACCAAGCAGCGCGTCCAGTTCAGACTCGCTTTGTAATTGGCGCAGGTTTTTTGTATTGGGCGAAGAAATATTGACGGCGACATAGTCCGCAAATGGATAAACTTTTTTCAGGCAGATCAGGTAATCATCGGCCGCGCGCTCAATCGGTGTGTCGGCATTTTTGCCGATGTTTAACCCCAGCACACCTTCTTTATTTTGATAAAACCTTGAGGTTTGCACGTTTGCGACCAGCGCATCGACGCCCTTATTGTTGAACCCCATGCGGTTGATCAGTGCTTGTGCCGCCGTCAGGCGGAACATGCGCGGGCGCGGATTGCCCGGCTGCGGACGCGGCGTGACGGTCCCGACTTCGATCGACCCAAAGCCCATGGCCGCCACGCCATCGATGTAAGTGCCATCCTTGTCCAGTCCGGCCGCCAGCCCGACCGGATTCGGGAAGGTGATGCCCATCACGGTGCGCGGATCGGCTTTGGGCTTGGGGAGGAGGCTGGTCAGTCTGAGCGCTGATGCACACTTCAGAGACTTCATGGTCAGGGTATGTGCGTTTTCCGGATCAAGCGAAAACAGGACGGGGCGGGTAAGTGAGTAAAGAAGTTTTTCTAGCATGATGGCGGTAGTGGATTAGGTTGGTGCGAGCGGTTTCCATGATTCAATTTGCGGCTGCGCGATGGCTTGCTGCACATGATCGATAAATTGTGATCGCAGCATGCTGACAGCGCCCAGCGAGGCAAGATGCGATGTCTCCTGTTGGCAGTCTATCAGTGAAACGCCGTTATTTTTCAGAAAATGTACCAGCCACGCGAGCGCAATTTTAGATGCATCGGTCACGCGGGCAAACATCGACTCGCCGTAAAACATCCGTCCGATGGATACGCCATAAGCGCCACCCACCAGTTGCCCGTCTAGCCATAGCTCAGACGAGTGCGCAAAACCCTGCTCATGCAAGGCGCTGTATGCATGGATGATGTCGTCGGTAATCCAGGTGCCTTCACCCTCGCCACGCGGCGCTGCGCAGGCCAGCATGACTTGGGTGAACGCCGAGTCGAAACGTATCTGCCAGCGCCCGCCGAAGCGCATACTGCCTTGCACTTTTTTCAGGCTCTTCCTGAGACTGCTGGAAATGACAAAACTGTCGGTGTGCAGCACCATGCGCGGGTCGGTGCTCCACCAGAGCACGGGTTGCCCTGCCGAATACCAAGGAAAAATACCTTTTTTATAGGCATCGAGCAAGCGCTCAGGTGACAGGTCAGCGCCTGCCGCGAGCAATCCGGGCGCATCACTCGCACCCGTGAGCGCCTGGCTCAGGTCAGGAAAAGGGTCGTTTGCTTCTAACCAGAGGATCATCCTTGCACCATGTATTGCACCAGAAAGTTGCACGATAACAGTGCGTTTTCATGAAAAACTGCACGTTAAATATATTAATCAATAAAATCAATAGCTTAAAAAATGCCCCAAAATGGTACGAAATTTGCTTGTTATACGTTTTATTTTTTAAATTTGCACTTAAATCGGGAGATTGTTGTATGGATGTGCTCAAAAACAGTGCCGACGCTTTATTTATTCTGCTCGGCGCAATTATGATTCTGGGGATGCACGCGGGCTTTGCCTTTCTTGAGCTTGGTACCGTTCGCAAAAAAAATCAGGTTAATGCGCTGGTAAAAATCATCGTCGATTTTTCAGTTTCCACCATTGTCTACTTTTTCGTCGGTTACAGCATTGCTTATGGCGTCAATTTTTTCTCTGGCGCTGAAGTGCTGGCAGATAAAAATGGTTTCGAACTGGTTAAATTCTTTTTTCTGCTGACCTTTGCGGCGGCTATTCCTGCGATTATTTCCGGTGGCATTGCCGAGCGCGCCAAGTTCAATCCGCAGTTGATTGCTACCGCCTTGCTGGTTGGCTTACTTTATCCGTTTTTTGAAGGCATTGCATGGAACCAGGCGTTTGGTTTCCAGGGCTGGCTCAAGGCAGTTTTTTCGGAGGAGTTCCATGATTTCGCCGGATCAGTCGTGGTTCATGCTTTTGGCGGCTGGGTAGCATTGCCAGCTGTACTACTGCTGGGGGCGCGTCGCGGACGTTATCACAAGAATGGTGCAATTTCGGCACATCCCCCTTCGAGCATTCCCTTCCTCGCATTGGGTGCATGGATACTCACGGTCGGATGGTTTGGCTTCAATGTAATGAGTGCACAAACATTGGATAAAATCAGTGGTCTGGTCGCAATGAATTCGCTGATGGCGATGGCTGGCGGTACGCTGGTTGCCTGGTTACTCGGCAAGAATGATCCGGGCTTTGTGTACAACGGCCCACTGGCTGGCCTGGTTGCTGTGTGCGCCGGATCTGACTTGATGCATCCACTGGGTGCGCTGGTCACGGGTGGCATTGCGGGAGCGATATTTGTCTGGATGTTCACGCTGACGCAGAACAAGTGGAAAATCGACGACGTGCTGGGTGTGTGGCCATTGCATGGCCTCTGCGGAACCTGGGGCGGCATTGCTGCCGGTATTTTTGGCATGAAGCAACTGGGTGGCATCGGTGGTGTGTCCATTATGTCGCAACTGATTGGCACTTTGCTTGGTGTGGTGATTGCGGTCGTTGGTGGCGCAATTATCTACGGAACCTTGAAGAAAGTTGTCGGCATTCGCCTCGATCCTGAAGAGGAATTTCAGGGTGCAGATCTGTCTATTCACAAAATTTCATCAACGGCAGAGCGCGAAACGAGCTGGTAATAAGGCAACAGCAAGTCTGCTGCAAAACGGCCCGATCAAGTTTGTGATTAAACTTGATCGGGCCGTTTTTGTTTGAGTCAATTCGCTGGCGTTATAAAACAGTCAGCCAGAACGATAGCGTCACCACTGACCCGATAGTCGAGATAAGAATGGTCCGCGATGCGATGCCCGCACCTTTTCGATAAAGTTCCGCCAGCATAAAAGGGCCGGTGCCGGTGGGCAGCGCACATAACAGCACTGCAGACTTGGCCCATAGTTCCGGCATGTCAAATACATGATAGGCCAGGTACCAGGCGATAATCGGCTGAGCGACCAATTTCAGCAGGACCAGCTCGATGGAAACAGCCAAGTTGCCTTTTTCCTGCTTGATGGACAGGAACAGACCGATCGCGACGAGCGCGCACGGACTGGCTGAACCGCCGAGCAACTTGATCGATTGCGCCACACCTTGAGGCAATTCATAGCCGCTGGCACTGATCAGTCCAGCCAATATCGGCGCAACAATGAGCGGGCTTTTCACCAGAGATCGCAGCAAGTTTCGGATGCATGCCAAAACATTTTTCTCGGCTTGTGCGCTGGCTTCAATCAGTACGATGGACACCGCAAAATTGGCGGACACAGTCAGTACTGCGGCAAGCATCGCCGGGCCAATATTGCCGAGCCCAAAGGTCAGTGCGCATAAAGGTAGCCCGATGTAGCCAGTGTTCGGATAGGAGGCTGCGGTAGCGTCGATGGTGGCTTCGGCCAGATTGCGTGAGCGAAACCAGTGAATCACTAACACTAGCATAAAAATAATTGCTACTGCCAGTTCAAACGTCAGCAAAAATCCTGGTTGATGGAATGTGTCCCATGAGCTGTTAATGATGACATCCATCATGAGCGCTGGAAGCGCCAGATAGACGACAAAACGATTCAGTTCAACCGATGCAGCGGCGCTCAGAATGTTCAGGCGGCGCAAGGCAAAGCCAGCGAAGATCAGCGCAAAAACTGGCAGGATAATGTTGGCAATGGCGAGCATCGTGGTTCAGGTTTCTTGGTTCATTACAGCAGCGGAGTAGATGTCGCTAAACTCTGTAGGCATACGCCGCACTCGCCCGCTGTCGAGTGCGATGCAGATCAGTTCCCAGCGCGCGCGCATCAGTGTGACATGATCACGCATTCGTACGAGCTGGAACTGACGAATCATCGTCAGTTTGCCATCACTGGCAGTCAGCCATGTGCCCAATTCTACTTCCTCGCCCAGCAGCGTCGGTTGCAAGTAATCGTATTCGCTGCGACGTATTGTCATCGCTCGATTCAAGCGCGCATAGTCGGCAAGTTCCAAACCTAATTGTTGGGAGTGGGCCCAAGCGAGCTGCTCGCACCAGCGCACATAAACAGCGTTATTGGTATGGTGCAGGCCATCGATATCGGCGACTTGGGGTGCAAGACGCAAGGTGAACGGATTGGGGTAATCCCAAGCTACCGGAGGGGCTGCATGTGGCATGAACGCTTTCACTTCATCCTGTGTCCGTCTGCAAACCAGACGAAAATGTATTCCAAGATGATAGTGTAACTATCTTTATATAGCGCAGGCGGGTATGGTGGCGAGTGAATCGAAAAAAGGCAGAATCAATCTCACATGATTCCGCCCTGATGCAAGCCACAGTAATATCTTGTCTAACGTTTAATGCGAGAAATTTTTGTACCTTCAAGGCTCAAGCTGGCCATGAGCCCCTGCTGGTCGAAAATGAACGCATACGCATCATCTTTCAAGGTTGATGTAGATAAGTTTTTGGCAACGCCGTCATTCACAACAACGACAGTCGGACCTACGCCAATTTCCCATCCTTTTGAACGAGCAAGATAACTTACCGCTTTGTCGCTCATCAAAAACACAACATACCCGTAGCTTTCGGCACCTGCCTGCAGCCCCCAGGAAGCAGAAACAGAATTAAAGTAGCCTGTGACTTGAGAGCCTTTATATAAGGCACCTTCGCCATAAGACCCGCCGAATACTAGACCCGCTTTGACGATGCCGGGAAAGACCAGAATCGCCTTGGCGTGCTTTCCAATATTGGCTGCGACCGGATTGGTTTTATATAAAGTTTTCAGGGACTGGGAGGATTTTGTCCTGATTTCTGCTGCTGTGGCTGCTTGGGCATTATTGCTGAAGGCAGCAATAGACAAAACTGCTGCTAACATAAAAATAATTGGGGAAATTTTGCGTCGAATGTTTGTCATTTTCAACTCCTTATAGGATCAAGAATCAATATCAATCTTGCTGCAAGCTGAATAGCGAGGAATTGCGAAATGGCTGTGTATGATTGTTACGTTGACCTACCAAACTAAGCCCCAGCCTTAAGCCCTCCTCAACTGTTTGAGAATAGGCGTATTTGCGACATAGGTTGTGTGATTTCTCAAAGCTAATGCATGTAGCCTTAGCTTTGAGGCGTCAAAAGATGGCGGTGCGGTGACGCAGTGGGGGTATAACAGCTCTGTTTATTCCGGGCTGTACCGAGGGTCAAGTATGTCGTGCGAATGAAAGCCAAATTCGCCACCAGCTTTCACCTTGGCAAGGTCGGAGAAGAAAAATTCGAGTGAACATTTGACGGTGGAAAATGCAATTTCATCCCAAGGGATTTCGGCCTCGGAAAATAGCTTGATTTCAAGGCTCTCATGCCCTGGGACGTAGTCCAGATCCAACAGTTTTGCACGGTAAAAAAGCTGAACTTGATGCATGCAGGGCAAGTTTATCAACGAAAACAGTGATTGCACTTCGATCCGGGCACCCGCTTCTTCCGAGGTCTCGCGTTGCGCGGCCTGTGCCGAAGTCTCATTATTTTCCATGAACCCGCCTGGCAGCGTCCAGAAACCGTGGCGAGGCTCAATCGCGCGTTTGCATAGCAAAACTTTTGTTTCTCCGTCCTGCTTCCATACCGGAATTGCACAAACTACCAGTTTTGGGTTCTGGTAGTGGATGGTGCCGCACACACTGCATATATGGCGTGGCAGATGGTCATCCGGAGGGATATCCAGTGTGACGGGGTGGGCGCATTGCGAGCAAAATTTCATGAAGGGCAGCATTAAAGAGGTGTTGGCGGCAAACCTAGGGTTCTAGCTTGCCATAAAAAGTGAGAGCAAATGGATAGGCCACTCAGTGTGCGAGAGTAGCCTAACATCGAAAAATGATCAATACCGCACCCGCAGAGAGCCTTTTTCGCGATTCTAAACTGGGAAAAGCCATAGAACAGTTTGCGTATATCCCCAGAGTGGGCTATAATTACTGCTTCAGACGCGGGGTGGAGCAGTCTGGCAGCTCGTCGGGCTCATAACCCGAAGGTCGTAGGTTCAAATCCTGCCCCCGCAACCAAATTTAGCAATAGAGCCAATCACTTAGCGGTGGTTGGCTTTTTTGTTTTCTAAGGCTGTGACAGAATTGTGCCATTGGCTGGTTTTTCCAGTTTCTGCAAATTACTGAGCCGATCCGCAAAGGGTGCAAGGTGATCTGCAGCAAGATGCGCATATCTACGCACCATTTCTGGACTTTCCCAGCCTCCCAACTCCTGCGAGGCAAACAGCGGTGTCCACCCTGAATATGCCAACTCGCCCAAGTATGCCGAAGATCATGCCATCGGAATTCTTCGATCTCAGCACGCTCCAAGGCGCTGTACCATGCCTTGGTGCTTACCTGTGTAATTGGCTTTCCCCTATAACTAAAAACATGAGTGGGGTGTTTCCCAAGCTGTTTACTAATACATGCGACTGCATTGTCATACAACGGCACTGGTATTGCCCTTCGTGCTTTCGCTTGATCTGGATGAATCCAGGCCAGACGACGGACTAAATCAAGCTGTGACCAGAGCAATCCGGTTACATTGGCTTGCCTCAGTCCCGTTGTTAAGGCCAGAACAGCCATATCCGCCAGATGTTCAGGCAAAACAGATAAAAGCCGTTCTGCTTCTTCGTGGGTGAGAAAACGAATGCGACGAGTGGGTTCTTTGAGCATGCGAACATGAGGCGCTCGATCCAACCATTCCCAATCATTTACACACTTACGAAGAACAGCCCTGATAACCTCCTACAACCTATTTGCAGTCGAATTACTCACACCCTCCGCAAGTTTGTCTTCCGTGACTTTGTCGATCAACGTGCGTGTAATGGCTTCAAGAGGCTTTCCACCAAAGTAAGGATGAAGCCAGCGAAACCGCGCTTTATCCTCGTTGATGGTTGCCCTGTGCCTTTTTTGTGCCATGAGCCCAAAAAATGGCATCGATTTTCCATAACTTGGCGTAGTTTTTAAGTTGGCAAACGTTGTAAGTGATTGATTTTAAATTATAGTATTGTTAATGCTGAGCTGACTCATAACGCGAAGGTCGTAGGTTCAACACAAATTAACTTGATGCGTGTTTCTCTGCAAGAGAGGGCTACCCTTTATGGTGGTATTCGCACCTCTAAAAAGGGTCTCGTTCACAAGGATTCTTAGAGAATTTAGTCAGATTGATTCGTATGCAACAATAAAAAAGCTGACACAATACGGTGGGTATGTGCTTTTCTGATAGATGGGTTTCGACGCTTGATCGGCACCCTATAGGTCGCCCTAATCATGTCAATTCCATATAGCATACCCAGTAACAACTCTGCACTTTCAATCGATTCTGGGCATTCAATCAGCCCTTTTTCATCAGCGGCTCTTAGGTAATTAGCTAGATACTGATGGGTTTTTTCAGGGCCATTATGGTAGAGAACCTCTAGGTCTTTTTTACGTTTTGGCATTGCACCTACTGCCTGCATTAGATAATGATGGCGATCACTGCATAAGAATTTTGATGTCGCATCGGCAAAGGACAGAAGCCCATCACGAAGCATTTGAAGGTCACAGGGAAACTCGCCCAGCTTTTTGTATAGTTCTTGTGCTTCATTGCTCAAAACAGCCTGCAAAAGTTCATTCCGGTCGCTGTAACGTGTGTACAGGGTAACTTTAGAAACCGCTGCTAACTCTGCCACTCTTGCCATATTGAGACTCTGGGTGCCCTCAGTAAATACCAGTTCGCGAGCAACCCTAAGAATTTCTACATCTTTTCGGGGATCAACGGGGCGGCCAGTTTTTGCGGTGGCTTTAGATTCCAATTTCATTTGAATTGACGGAACGTATAGGTTTGTGCAACGAGTGGGCATGTGTGCATCCAATCTGTGAGCCGACTCAAAGATATACTATACATTATTGTTCATTAATAAGATAATGTACATAAGCGTTCATTATTAATTAGTTGTCTTTCCCATTATTTACGCTGCAGACTGGAGCATATTGACATGAATAGTCCCATCCCTTTGAATCGACTTCCACAGAATAACATTTTTCGAAAAGGTGATGTTTTCATACTGTTTGGCGAACTTTTTGGGCGTGGTTATGCCACGGGTCTTCTCGATGAAGCCAGAAAGACCGGCATGGAGATTGTCGGCATCACTGTCGGACGGCGCGACGCAAACAATGTATTGCACCACTTGAATGACGAAGAACTGGCAACCGCCGAGGCAAGGCTTGGTGGAAAGATCATCAACGTGCCCCTCATGGCTGGCTTCGATCTCGACGCTCCCGCTGGCGAACCTACCCCCACCGATCTACTCGGCAATATGACGCTGGAAAGTTGGGAGAAAGACAGACTCGATTGGGCGCATATTGAGAAATGCCGGGAAGTTGGCGTCAATCGCTTCAAAGATTCGGTAGCGCAAGTCATGGTCATGCTCGATAGCATGATCGATAATGGCCGCAATGTTTTTTTTGCCCACACGATGGCCGGCGGAATTCCGAAGGCCAAGGTATTTATGGTGATCGCCAATCGCATCTATAAGGGGCGTGGGAACCGCCATATGTCCTCTCAGAGCTTACTCGACAGCGATCTAGGCAAACTGATACTGCAAAATTTCGATGAAGTATCGGCGAATACCTTCTTGCACCTCATTGACGGCAGTGCGACGATTCGTGCTCGCGTTGAAGCTGCCGGCGGACAGGTTCGCTACGCGGCCTACGGATACCACGGAACGGAAATCTTCATCGACAATCGCTACCAATGGCAAACCTATACCAATTACACTCAGGGTTTCGCCAAAATGCGGCTTGAGCGCATTGCCCAAGAGGCATGGGCACAAGGAATAAAAGCAACGGTCTACAACTGCCCAGAAATCCGAACAAACTCGTCCGACATCTTCGCTGGCGTCGAACTATCTCTGATCCCGCTTCTCTATGCTCTAAAAAAAGAAGATGGTGGAGAATGGGCTAAAGCGCAGTGGCAGGCCTGCCGTGAGCTCTTGGCCGACGGAATTACGCTGGAAGATGTACTTCAGAAGATCGCTAATTTTCAGGGTAGTGACGTGATGAAACGCTTCTACAACTTTTTAGCTTGGCCAATGCCTAATAGCCCGGCCCAGTCCGACCTGACAATCGACACATCCGACAAAATCATGCAGATGCATAAGGACCACAAGGCCCTGATCATCGATCTGCTCAGCAGCCTCGTTGTTGAAGCTACCGGAGCACTAATTTTCCGCGAGTCTTCTTCACCCGCTGGTCCTGTATTGTGGCTCAACCACAATATCGTTGCCCAACAGCTGAATCTGCACCACTCATAAGACTCGTCTGCACATCCTTCTGAGAGCAAAGCACAGAATGGGATTCCCCCGTTAGCACGGATAATTTTGATAGGTATGATGTCACTATCGGAGGTATTACATGGCACGAGAACGAAGGATTTTTCAGACGAATTCAAACGCGAGGCAGTAAAGCTCACGAGGCAGCTTGGCGCAAGCTAGGCTGCTATTGCCAGAGACCTTGGGTTTGGCGCAGTGAAAGGGCAAGATGGTAAAAAAAACAGCCGCCAAACGGCAGGCCATTCTTGAGGTAGCCACTCAAGTATTCAGTGAAATGGGTTTCCATAACGCATCAATGAATAAAATAGCTGCGCATCTTGGTGGGTCGAAAACTACACTGTATAACTACTTTCCATCCAAGGAATCCCTTTTCCTAGAAGTGGTGCAAGGTATCGCCACAGGCCAGAAGAAGGAAATTATTTCCCTTTTCAAGATGCCGTTACCCACTATTACCGAGAATAGCCAGCGTCTTGCGGATAAAGTATTTCTCGAGTTACAAAATCCAACTGAAAATATCGGGATAGTCTTGCATCGCATAGGCGAAAAGCTTCTTTCGTTCATCTGTTCACCAGAAATATTGGCGATACACCGCCTAATTATTGGCGAATCTGGCCGATCGGACATTGGCCGAATTTATTACGAGGGCGGGCCACAAACAGGCATGGAAGTGATTGCAGCGTTTTTGGGTGCTGCAATGAAAAATGGCCAGTTGCGGCATGCCAACCCTCATGTCGCAGCCGCGCATTTGCGCGGTTTGTTGGAAGCGGAATGGTATGAACGCAATGGGGGTGCGGCGTAAAACTTAGACTGGTTTATGCCGTGATGCCGAGGCTCTCTCGATACTCTCGGGGACTGAGTGAGCCAAGAGAAATCTTGATGCGCTTTTCGTTATACCAGCAGATGTAGGAATC
>Ga0209123_1002531_pt1 | contig 15246 bp, 18 predicted proteins | sample BarGraIncu00431A_FD_184500 | JGI IMG/M metagenome (GOLD analysis project Ga0209123, IMG submission 184500) | Arctic peat soil microbial communities from Barrow, Alaska, USA - Barrow Graham LP Incubations 004-31A (SPAdes) (version 2) | ecosystem: Environmental > Terrestrial > Soil > Wetlands >...
TAGCATACTCAAAAATGATATTTCGTATGCTAAGAAAAATCTCCCCCCTAAATATTTTTTCTTTAAACTCATTTTAAGATAGTTGTTTTTTATTTTATTCATACGCATCTATAAAGTTCGTGTTTAATGTAAAAGGCGAACTTTAGCTATATTACTGCGTTTGAAAAGTGGCAACAGTAAACTTACATTAAAAGCGAACTTTTAGTTGATAAAACGCGAACTTATACTATAATTATATTAATGGTAATAAATAAATTATAGAAAGTTGGTGTAAATAAATGGTAGCATTAACAACAGATCAATATGAAAATATAATAGAGGTTATGAAGCTAGGATTTAAAAATGGCGATAAAGAATTTCGGGGTAATGATAGAATTGCAACTGCATTAGTAATTCAAGCTAATTTAGGTTTAAGGATTGGAGATATATTAAATTTAAGATTGTGCGATATAATTCGCGACGGAGATAGATATCGGTTAAATATTGTAGAAGATAAGACAGAGAAGAGAAGATGCTTTACGGTTCCGGTTGAAATTTATAATTATATAAAAATGTATGTGCTTGAAAATAATATAAAAGTAACTGCTAAGATTTTTAATATTACAGTTAGAGCAGCACAAAAACAATTAAAACTGGTTACACAATATTTGAAGCTCGATAATATATCAACTCATTCTTTTCGAAAGTATTTTGCCACTCAGATATATATTAATAATAATTATAATGTGGCGCTGGTCAGAGAACTGCTTCAACATTCAGATTTAAAAACTACACAAAAATATATTAATATTCGTACAGAAGAAATAGAAAAGGCTTTAAATAATCACATACACTTATTGTAGAGGGTAAAGAATAAAATCACCTTCTTTTTTTTATTCTTAATTGACTATTAATAAAATGTGTATTACAATGTAAACATAGTAATTACAACATGTTTACATGTATTTAAGTGTATTACAGTTAAAAAAATATATTATGAGGTGATAATAATGGAAGATATAAAAGAAAACAAAAACGTAGTTACAAGTTATAGATTAGCACAGGATACTAAAGATAAGTTGCAACAACAGTTGAAGGATCTAGGAATGACTCAGGAACAATATTTTAATAAAGTGGTCGGCCTCATGGAACTGGAAAATGTGAAGCAAAATAGTTTTTTAAGTAAAGACACAACTATTATTCAGGCTAATTTAGATGCAATATTGAACTCTTTTATAAGTATTGCAGATGGCAGCAACAATTTAATAGGTAATAAAGATATAGAGCTTGAAGAATTAAAGAATACATATAAAGATATGTTATCAGATAAAGAAGTTAGTATTACAAATCAAAAACAAGAATTACAAGATGTTTACAGTAATTTAATTGTAGTACAAGAAGATAGTAAAAAGAGTAATGATGAACTACTAAGCATTAAAATAGAGCATACCAACCAAATCGAACAGTTATTAGGCAATATAAAGGATAAAACTTTAATTGTAGAAGAATATAAAAACAAAAATGATATGTTGCTAAGTGATCTACAAGAATATAAACAATATAAGGTTGAATTAGAAGAGTTTAAAAAGCTTCTATCAGATGCTCAGGCAAGAAACATCGATAAGGATAATATCATTAGGGATAATGATTATAATATTAACCAGTTGAATAAGAGCCTGGAGAAGGTGTCAGAAGATAACCAAAAGGAATTAGCAACATTAAAAAAAGAATATCAACTAAATATTAAGTTAGAAGTTGCAGAAGTAAAAGAAGAATTAAATAATAAATTTAGCCAGGAACAATTTAAACATAATAAAGAAATAGAGGAATATCAGTCAAAATATAAATCATTATTAGAAGAACTGGATAAGAAGAGAACAACTCCAAAAACTATTAAAAAGAATAATTCACCGGTTAAAGATAAAGAATAAATTCAAGGGCGCTTGTTATGAATATAAGAGGTGCTTTAAACCGATTAAAAAAAGAACATTTTTCACAACATGGGCTAACTTGATTGGCTTACCATCCAGTATAACAGTTCTATAAAAAGAGCCATAAATGAAGTTTTCTAAATGCAATAAGTTAAGGATAGATTTTTTTATAAACAATTGTAAGCACTAAAATTTTAGACACTACAGGACAATATGAATGGAAGTGGTCAATCAAAGTATAGTAAATTTATTTACTATACTTTGATTGACAAGGGTGTCCATTGCTTTTGTCCTGTCTGCTTTTAATTTTAATGATTTTTATCCCACACTAATCATTATTAATAGTTAATCTTTAAACTAAGGGTCTCAGACATCTTTTAGCTCAAAATATACTAGTAATGGAAATGGATATCTATATACAAATAATTGATATTAAGTTTAATTTTCTATTACCTTTTACTTCTAACATTCTAAAATTCTTGACTTCTAAAATATTTTAGAATATAGTTGTCTTAGAAGGAAGTGTGAATTATGATAATTAGTGTCTTTAATCAAAAGGGTGGATGTGGAAAATCAACTACTTGCTGTAATTTGGGAGCATATCTAAGTAGACATGGAAGAAAAGTTTTACTTGTAGACATAGACCCACAAGCTAATTTGACTGTAAGTGTAGGCATAGATGATGAAACATTAGATAAAACCATTTATGACTTATTAAGAAGTTCAGAATTTAAGAAGGAAAAAATTTTAGAAGTAATACAGGAAACTTCTTATGAACGACTTTCTATTATACCTAGTGATATAACCCTTTCAGATGCTGAAATAACTCTAAGTAGTCTTATGAAGAGAGAAGAAATACTTAAAAGAATACTCAATCAAATCAAAGATAGATATGATTATATTTTGATTGATTGCCCACCAAGTTTGGGATTACTTTCAATCAATGCATTAGTTGCAAGTGATCAATTAATTATTCCAGTATCACCTACGTTTTTTTCACTTAAAGGTGTAAAACATTTAATTAATACTTTCAATCTTGTAAAAGATAATTTAAATTCCAAGTTGGAAATTATGGGAATTTTAATCACACTATTTGATGGGAGAAAAAAAATATCTAAGGATATTAGAAATATTCTTATGGAAACTTTTGGAGATAAAGTGTTTAATACAATTATTAGAGCAGATGTTAAAATTGAAAATTCTCAAGATAGTTTAATTCCAATTATATATTATGTTGAGAAGTCTAAAGCCTGTGATGACTATGTTGAATTTGGAAAGGAAGTTTTAAGATGGGAGCTAAAGTAACTAATAGTGGTAGTAAAGGAATTTTCGAAGGTTTGAAGAACGGATTTTCAGATGTCAAGAAGGAAAGTTCTTTAGAAGTTAAGAAGGAAAGTTCTAATATTTCAAGGATTAAAAGAAGTTATGCTCTAACCGTAGACACAATCAAGAACCTTGAACGCATGAAATTAGATGATTTTGAGACAGGGACTTCACTTGAATCTATAGTAGAACTTGCCATTAATTATTATTATAATCACAATCACAAGAAGGAAAAATAATCTTGAATTTTAGAGTATAGGTCGAACATTTATGGTATAATATTTATATAATAAGGGGTGTGATTTGGATGGATGAAAATACACTAAGATCGATATTAAAAGAAGAGTTGAATGAACAATTAAACCCTATTAAAACCAGTATTGCAAGTTTAGAAAAAGGTCAAAAAGACATCAAGAATATGATCATTGATTTAGAAGCCACGAATGCAACTAGGCATTCTGAAATAAGTTTGAAACTTGAAGAACTAAAAGAATTAAAACAAGTAACAAAAGAAAATTGTTATGATATAGCAAAATTAAAAGCAATAAAATAATTTAGATCATTGATGGAGCAGTTTAATTACTAGCTCTATTTTTTTATGTCCAAGCTATTAAAATAGCGTTTTTAATAGCTTTATGTCGTCTGTAATGATCTAATCTGACGCAAAGGTATAAAAATTAACACATAACAACTAATTAAGCTTATATGGTAAATAAACGAATTTTCCCACTATACCCTAAATAAGAATTGATAATGTAACCTACTTATCCATAATAAACAGCTAAAGAAGTGTTACTCATAGTGGGGTATGGCTATGTTGGCGGTATTTTTAAATTAATTAAAATAATATTTACTAAAAAAAACTTGTTTTTTTGTCATAGTCTTTTTTAGTAAATATTATTTTTTTATTGATTGTTGCTGATATTCTTCTCCTGCTTCATCCTTTTTATTATTATCCCACCCTAAAAGCTTTTTTTCTAGTTTGTCAAAATCATAATCTCTTTGCTCATAATCATTAAAAGCACCAGTTTTGGGTTTACTTTTAGAAACTTGATAATTCTCTTTGATTGCTTTGAGCATCCAACCCACTACGCTACCAATGTTAGACGTATTTTGAGATAAAATATATTTTTCTTTGATAATATGTATGTCACCATTGGCAGTATCGTTAAGTTTTTTCGCTTCAAGTTCTGTTATTTTAATATCACTCATTATGTCCATAATTTTTTTAATTGGGTTTTCTTTTTCAGATTTCGTTATTGTTGCTGAAACTTCTTCATCAGCAGTTGACGACAACGGTATAAACTCTTTAAATGATTTAGATTTTGAGTAAATATAAAACTTTAAACTTGTAACCTTTCTGCCTGTTTTTATTTCTTCAAAATCAAAAGATATATCGGTTAATTTTTTAAGTTCTTTTTGTGCTTGCAATATAACTTTATTCTTAACATTCTGATAAACTCTATATGCTTTTTCATTAGCACTTACCATGATTTTAAGTTCTTCTAGTTCAATAGTTACTTGTTTTTTAAATTCATTACACTTTAAAAACTCGTATATTCTAGGTGAATATTTACTTTTCATATTTAAGATATTGCCTAGTTTATATCGAGTAAAATTTTCTTTTAATTGAAGCATATAAGGTTTTAAATAAGGACTAAAAGCTAATTCAACACACCCAGTACCTTTTTCATATATAGCACCGCTAAGCCAAGCAGTTTGTATTAATTTTTTTCCTTCATGGATTTCAAAGACTTTTTTCATCAATTCTTTTGTTATTTTAGGTATTTCAGTATATTTCGTTTTAGTACTAATCCCCAAAAGATTCATAAAATCAATAATCTTAAATTTATACGTTCTAAAATCTTCATCCGTTGGTTGAACCATACTGGCTAATGTTAATATTATTTTTTGTTCTTGAGTGCTCAAATCATAACTAGAATTCATAATAAAATAATTAGATTTAGTTACTATATAATTTTTATCCATATAATCACCCCACAAGTATATATTACCATCTAACTAATACTAATGCAATACACATACATTAGTATTAGTTAGGTACGCAAAAGTATTATTAGATTATATTTTAGGTACGCAAAAGTATTAGTTAGGTACGCAAAAGTATTAGTTAGGTACGCAAAAGTATTAGTTAGGTACGCAAAAGTATTAGTTAGGTACGCAAAAGTATTATTAGATTATATTTTAGGTACGCAAAAGTATTAGTTAGGTACGCAAAAGTATTATTAGATTTTTGTAACATCGGCTATCACTTGTTTAGATGTACACTCTAAACATCTTAAACAAAAGATTGTTAAACAATCTTAAACAACAACTGTGGTTGTTCTGTAGTTTTCTTTAAATCCAACAAGTCTAATACAAATGCTACAAAGAGGCGGAAAACCTACTATGCTTGGCCGTGCCATCCGTGAAGTTGCAGAGTTTATAAAACATTGTATCAGCTTGTATATATTGATGATGAAACCTACTGAAGAAGAATTTTGACACGATTAAATAAAGGAGAAGAAAGGCATAGCCTTATACGAGCAGTTTCTTATGGAAAGTGTGGGGAATTACATCAACCTTATAAAGAAGGTCAAAAAGAACAGTTAGGCGCGTTGGGACTTTTGGTGAATTCAATAGTACTTTGGAATACACGATCTATGACGGCTGCCATAGATACTTTAAGCGAAAAGGGAATGGCTGTAGATGATGAGGATGTTACTCATTTATCTCCTCTAGGATATGAACATATCAATATTGTTGGGCGATAATCATTTTATTTGCCAAAGGAAATTGAAAAAGGGCAACTTAGACATTTAGGATTTTTAAACGAAACTTAAATGGCAAATTTCAGGTTACGAGTTCCGGGTTTTCGTTACGTTACTACGAAGACCCCTATAAGTGACCAATAACAAAATCAATGACTTTTTTATGACCTTTATATAAAGAAAAAATTAAAGCAATTTAAAAGAAACTGCAACAACAAATATTTTGGAGGATAGAATAAAATTAGTTAGGATTAAGATTTATAAGCCAAAACAAAAAAATATGAAAAAACGTGGAATTAGCACAAAAAAGAAAGAGAAATAAGAAAAGGCGGGATAAGGGCGCTCCGCTTTTGACTACAGATTACCGGCAAAGCCAGTACCATCAAAGGGTTAAGTAGGTATGCGCTTTCGGTGTTTTATATTAAGTGGGGAAGCTCTTTGGCATATAATCGAATAAAAAACGCTATAAAGGTAGATATATAGCTATTTAGAGGGGAAGCGCATTTTAATAAAAATGCATCAAAACCAACAAAAGTATAGAAAATTACATGATGATGAGGATATAACAACTAACAATGAAAATTGATCGTTATAATACATTAAATATAACAAGTAGTGTGTTACATTCAAAATATAAAAAACACTAACATAGGAAACCCACACAAAAATAAAATCTAGAAACCTTTTTTATAAAGTTCTCTAGATTTTATTTTTGTCTATAAATGATGTATCATAATTCTTAAGTCACTAATTTGAATAAGGAGAATATAATATGGTTAAAAAATATATTTTTGAAGTTGATAATGTCTCAATTCAAGACATACAAAAAATAGATAATTTTGTTGAAAAAATTAGATTAAGTAACAGTATTAAAGCCCATAAGAATGATAAAACTGGTATGGTTCGATTAAAAAAATTCAGAGATAATCTTACGGAAAAGCAAAATGTAATTTTTGACTATTTCATGAAGAATCCAGGGCCAGTATACGGAAATTATCTACGAGAAGCTTTACCTACTGATTGGACGCGAGGTGCCTTGCCAGGCGTATTTAAAATTGCAAAACGTTGGGAGCCTTTAGGTGGCGAGAAAATGGAATGTCCATTTTTTAAAATTGAATTTGATCAGGAACAACAATGTGCTAAATACAGAGGATTAACTTTAGAGGAAATCAAATATCTCTTAATAGAGTAACTATTTAATAGTTATATAACAACCGGTCGTAAAAAAATATTTTCACGACCGGTTGTTATATATAAAATATAGCCTATAGCATCAAAGTGAAGGGGCTGTCGCAAAATAGATTTTAATGAATTTACTTTGTGATGCACATCAAATTAAATAATAAAAACAAACAAAAGCTCTGAAAGTAAGATTAATATCTTAATTTCAGAGCTTTTTACATTATAAATGCAAGTTGTATTATAAATTATTCACTATCGGGAGTTTTGCGACAGCCCCTTCAGAATATTAATATACACTTAAAGCAAGTAACCCCATATCATTAGATATGGGGTTACTTGTTACGATTTATAAGAATGTTGCAACATAAATAAATGAAGATTATTTTTGATAAAAGGTATTTTAATACAATAAATATATTTTTACCCACCCCTCCTAAAAGGTGAGATACGCAAATCACTAATTCGCTAATCACTGAAATATGAAATATATTCAAAAAACATGTACTAACAATTTGAAATATGTCAGAAATAAATAAGATGTAATAAGTTTTGTGGTATTATGTATAATAATAACCCCAATTCAAGGTCATAAGTTTTAATATATTAGTGAAAGGATGGTTTAATTTATGAAAAATGGTGAAAAAGCTCTTATAATTAAAGATTTATATGAAAACAGAAAATACACTCAAAGAGAGATAGCGGAAAAACTTAATCTAAGTTTATCCATTGTTCGTGAAATATTAGGAGTATTGGGATATAAAAATTCTACTATAAAAAAAATAGACCCTATAATAATACTTGATGATAAAAAGTTTGACTGTTTAGAAAATTGGAATCCAAATATAAAATGATGAATAGCAACGTGGGATTCTACGACTTAACCCCGAGAATAAGCAATTTACTAGTTAGCTAATTTTATATTCTTTTTTAGATCTATTTGTTTTATTTTAAAAGTATCCCTTTATTGAATTAAAGAATATAGAATATTATATTGTTATTAAAGAATTTTATAATAAAACTATTTAATTGTTGTATTTTATATTGTTTTATATTATTGTTATGTATATAATCTTAGAGTGCAATTTTCTTCTTAAAGTTGAAAATTTCCACTTAAAGAATAATAATTCTATGTGTTGGTTAGTATTTAATACTAATGATATAAATAATAAAAACCATAATAGCATATGCTATTACAGTCTTTTATTACAGGCTTAGTTAAGATATACTACTATCTTAACCAAGATACAACAGTTATAACTATTGAAATTGCTGTTACAACAGTTGACGCTAAACCGATCATTTTTGCAGAGTTCGGTTTATGTACATTTTTGTTATTAACTTTTTTCACTAAAATCACCTCCTATAGTCTAGGAGTGTGGTTTTTTTGGTTCCCACACCCACACTATAGGAGTCGATAAGTATAGAGACATATAAGTCCATATGTAGTGATTATAGTACGTTAGGTATAATTAATTTAAATTACTACATTGGGTATTATATATATAAACAAGAAAAAAATCAAATGAAATATCAAAAAAAACAAAATCAACAATTCGACATTTTATATTGGTTTAAAAGATATTAAATAAGGATATTTTGTATTGTTTTAAAATGTATTAAAATAAAGATATTTTATATAATTATATAATTATATATTAATATACTAGTACCATGGTAAAGACTAAAATATTAACTGGCTCATTGACAGTTTTAAAATATATATAAATTATTTAATCAAAATAATGAGAAGCTTAAATGGTTTAACATACTATACGCCACCTAATAATATGTTATCGTTATCTTGAATGAATTATGTTTAAAACAATATTATATATGAACGTGTTTAAAAATAGGTGCTACATATCACCTATTTTTTTATTGCTATAATAGCAATAGCCTAGAAGTGAAAGTAACACAATTACATTTGTGTTACTTTCAAAATATTAGAAAATGGTGACATAATGCTATTTAATCATTCTTCCCTTTTTGCTACATGTTCTGCAAATTCTTCTTGTGTAAGTTCAAGTAAGTCATAGCTATCTGCTGCACAATACAAACTGTGTAAATCATATCCCTCTTTTTCTTTTTTCATTACAAGCTCAATTATTTCTTCTGTAAAATATTCTTCCTCTTCCATACTTCTAATTACAAATGTTCTTATTTTATTCATAGGTTTGTTTTTATCTAACCACTGTAAAAGTACTAAGTGTATTAAATCTTCCGGGTCACCTTCATATCCAAACTCTTCTGATAGTTCAGCATATTCTTTATAAATGTCCTCATCCATTATAAATGTTTCTGGGTTCCTTTTTTCTCTATCAAAGAAACCAGCCTTAAAACATTCAAAATATCTTTCTTTTGAATATTGCTCTACCAAATCTTCTACATCTATCGAGTTCATATATCTAACAATATCTCTTTGAGATTTTAAATAATACATTTCTTGATGTTTGTCTTTTTTATAATCTAACCTCTTTATTGCCTTTCTCAATGAATCTGATCCAGGTTCAAGTCCTAACTCTATATTTATAGCCTTAAAATTTTCACCATTATTTAATCTTAGAATTATATTATGTTCCTCAATTAAGTCAATCCACTCACCTAAATCTTTATTTATTTCCAACTTTATCAATCCTTTCAAGGTTAATTCACTTTTGTTATTTCCATACTACTCGTATTTTTAAATTAATTGGGGGTTTTTCCGGCGAAACTTTTCGGACATTTGATTATGATTATTTAGGGGTGCCATCATCTAATTTGGGAACACCCAGGGAGCTATGAGATCAACCTTTACTCCAGATGCCCAAATAAGTTTTAATTAATTTTAATGCGAAGAAAAATTTTTTATTAATTTGTTTTCTTGCGGATTGCTTTTTCATATAGTTTTCTGTATTAATTATTATTATTAATTTTCGTATAATTATTATTTATAATTTTCGTATTGTTATATTAGTATAGTTAGAGCGAACTTTATTTCGCATATTGAGTATATTTATAGCATAGTAATTGTAATATGTTAGAAAATTTAAACAACATAATTTCGTTTTGAGTGTGTATATATGTTTTGACATCTTCCATATTACAGGATATAATTCTAATTATGGAATATAACAATAATAACAAAGTTAAAAGAGGAAAGGTGAATTATGACTAATAAAGTTGAAAAATTCAAAATTAAACTAGAGAAAAAAGATCAAAACCAAGGAGAAGATTACTTTTATATACAACAATACAAAAATTGGAGAAATGATCTTAGTAATAAAGAATTTGAACCCACATTTTTTATATTATATAAAGATTTTGAGGTTCATTTAAAGGATATATCTCCAGGTGCTTTAAAATTATATTTATTTTATGGATTTCATGCGAAGAATGATACTGGATTACTATGGTATGGAATAGAAACAATAAGTGATTATTTTACTGTAAGTGCAAGAACTATAAATAATTGGAATTTAGAACTGGAAGAACGAGGGTTAATTGCAAGATTATCAAGAGAAAGAGGTAGAAATAAAATTACTTATCTCCTTCCATTTTCATTAAACTTATTATCAAATATTGATATTGATATAATGAATAAAGAAAGTTTTAAAACTGTATATGGGGAATTATATCAAGCATTTCATCTTTTTCAATGGAGAAAAGGTGCAGATAAAGACATAGAAACTTATGATGTACCATTTCATATGCTTATTGTTGTTTACGCAAAAAAATTTAAAAATAATAATTATATTCAACATTCAGCATTTCAAATAAAAATTGTAGATGAGCCTAAAGGTGTTATTGATAGTCAGCACTTTAATAAAGGAATACTTACGTTTAAGAGTGATATACAATATCCTGGAATTGTTTCTATTAAAGGTATTGCCGTAAACCCAAAAATAAATTTAAAACTTAAGTATCAGTTAAAATCACTTATAAATGAACTTATAGATCCCAATACGGATTTTGGTCAATATGAGAATGTTGAGCTTCAACATCAATAACTCTATGTTATTGATGTTGAATTTTATAGTAATTGTAAAAATTTCATTAAAGTGTTTTACACTTTAATTTTATATAGATATTCTTAAGAAAGGAGGACATTTGAAATGAATTTTAGTTTAGAAGTAGAAAACTGTATTACTAATTCTATATTTATGTATGACGAACACTTTAATGAACGAATTGTAGAAAGAGATTTAGAAGATATAAATATAGTACAAGCATTGCTTACTGGTGAAATTATTGAATCTTTTAAGAGGTTTAATAATGGAGAAAAATACATTGTACATTGTTGTTTCAACAAAAAAATGTTTCATATTATACTTATATATAATCATGAAACATTATTGTTGAAAACAATATATACACCAGATATTTTACACTTTGAACCTGATTTAAAAACAAGGCTAAATGGTGATTTATTTAGATAATTAATTTTTAGATGTAGTAGTAGTTTCGTAAGAACTTACTGCTACTTTTATTTTTTTTAAATAAAAAATGTCCTCTACTTGTAGGCTAACAGTTTGTAACCCATAAGTTTTTTCATTAGTGATTTCCTTAAAGGCATTAACTATTTCTATAGCCAAGGAAACACCAACATTTATTTCTTTAATTTCTAATGTGCTTATGTATTGCTTACTTTTCTTTAATTTTATAGCTAACTCTTCTTGTGTTATATTATATTTTTCTCTGTAGTATTTTATTTTATTTCCAGATTCCATTGATAAAAGCCCCTTCATATCATTAAGTAATTAAATAGAATCATTAAAATCAACAATGATATTGTTATCTTTTTTATCTAACTTTTTTATTATAAGTTTGATTTTTTCCATAACGTCTGCACTAATATACTCTTGTAAACAACCGTCGCAAAATAAGACAGGAGTATTGTTAATAGCAATTGCTATACTTCCATCAAATTCTTTATGGATACTATTTACTATTCGTAATTCAGTACCACAGTAGACACACTTTTTAAGATTCATAAAAACCCTCCTATAAATATAATATTTATATAGTATTAACTTCATTAAGTAAAGATATTCATTTACCTATAGTAATATAATACTATTACTATAGGTAAATGTGAATACTTATTACTTAATTTATAAAAAAATATCTTATATATAAGAAAAAATGTTATATAATAACATAAAATTTCTAAAAAATAAATAACATATTTTATTAAGCCTTAAAATATAAACAAGTATTCAATATAATAAAATGTTATCTTGAATGGTTGTTGGCAGCATCAAACTAAGTTTCTACCACTAAAAACTATTCTATATTATTATTAATGTAAACAGTAATAGTGTCCTAATTTGTATTAGAATATCTTACATAAGGTTAATTAAATGTTTCTTTACCCACGTCCATATGTGAGACTAATAGAAATTTTATATTCTTTTTTAGATCTAAGCAAAGATATATTTGCTTAGATCTATTTTGTTTTATTTTAAAAGTACCACATATGTATGTGAGGGTAGAAGATAAGAATAGGTGCTATAACCTAGCACCTATTCTTATATATAAAATGAAATTTGTATTTAATTATCTTTTGACACCTAAGACTTCTTTTAGAGCTGATTGTAATAGTTGAGAAAAATTAACGTGATTTTCTTCACCTAATACATTGAGCCATCTGGGAATTGTTAGAGTTTTTTTTACAGATGCATTCTTTACAGCGTCCCTATATAATGGCATATACACTTCAATAAGCATTATAACTTCATTTGGTTCTAACTTTATATCTGTAATAGGTGTTTGGAAGACATCAATATTGTCTTCTTCCATGCCAATTAAGTGTAATGCCATAGCTTCTTTTGCATTTTTACTCGCTTCCTCTATAGTATTAGCCCAAGTAAAACAGCCTTGTAGATTTGGGAATTGTACTGAGATTCCATCAGTATCAAAACAGAACGTTGCTGGTAAAATATAAACGTCTTTTTTCAAAAAAACATCTCCTTATATTTAAATTTAATCATTACTTTCTTTGGGGAATATGAATTCATTTAAAATACTACAACTATATTATTACACGTGTAAAAACACGTGTAAATGTTTTTCTATTTATTTGATAAATTAAAATATTATTTTACTTATTTTAAGTTAAAAGTGTCACTTTTAACTTCATTTATTAATGTGCTAGGTACTAGCACATTAATATGAAATTCTAATAAAGTAATACTGAGTAATATCCAGTAATACTCAATATTACTGGATATTACTCAGTATTACTCAAAAGATTTTTTTTTACTAGCCATTGGTATGACTAGATTTGATAATATATAACGATACTAATGTATATTATATTGGACTATGTAGTATGATCTCAGACCATTCTATGGTATTTATTTAGTCTTTTATTGCCTTCTATTTTGCGCTTAATTGTTGTTGATACTAACCCTAAAACTCATGAAAACAGACATTAATTATATCCTATTACATTAAGAACCAGGGAGTTTACGCCCTGGTCTTCTTATTGCTTTTAAATATACAAAAATATAGCATTTTATATGCTTGTAGTATATAATTATGTAGGTAAACATAATTCATTTAGACATATAAATACGATGATATTAAATTTACATGTAAAATTAATAGATAAAATATAGTAATACCAACAATATATACTTCGTACATATTGTTTTTTCTTTATGCACTCGGGTTTAAGAGAGAGAATAATCGGCTGCGCACTCATATTCTTATTTAAAGACTTTCCATAAATGAAAAGCAAGCTCAATAAATTGAGTCTGAAAATGGATCGCTTATCCCCGAGTGCAATGCTAAAATTTAAATTAAAAAGAAGGTTAATGTATGGCTAAAAATATAAATAATCACCTAAGAAATCATTACTCTAATTATAATTTATTATTTCTTAAAAGATATTTTAATGAATTGAATATTAAAGATAAAATTCTTGATGTTGGAACCGGACATTTTAGGAATTTAAAATTATTTTATGAAGTCGGATTTAGAGACTTATGGGGAATCGATAAAAACGTTCCAGAGCCACTTCCTCATAAAGATTTTAAAGCTCATTTTTGTAAAAAGGATATAGAAACCGGACTTCCTTATGAGGATAAAACGTTTGATATTGTTCTTTGCAACTATGTTCTTATGTTTATATCTCCACAGCACCTAAATTTCGTCCTTGAAGAGCTTTTAAGAGTATCCAAGGAGTTTCTTATCATAGAAACTTTTAAACACCCAGATAAGGCTAAAACAACCGATGTGATGGATTATGATTTCAAAGATATAGTACGTTTTTTTGAAAATAGAAACGATATAGAGATTTTAGATAAAAAAATCTATTATGAAAAGATTATAGTAAGGAGGAAATTAGAATGCCACGAAAAAGCACTAAGGTGAAAGTACTAACAAATAGAGATACAACTATTTTAAAGCAGTTATCGAAAACTGGATTATCTAATGCGCAGCAAGCAAAGAAATATTGCACTTTAGGAATTGAAAGATTAGGAAAACTTGAAAAGTCTGGTTATATTAAAACTACAACCCATATTGTAAGAGGTCAAAATACACTTATTATACAATTAGATAAGGGTGGCAAAGAATGGTGTAGACAAGAGCTAGGAACAAAATCGTTTTGCGTAGCTCAGACTAATCACCTTAGCCATGATTTAAAATTAACTGAAGCTTATTACAATTTACCGGAGAGTGTTCAAACAACTTGGAGACATGAGGGAGAATTGATACAAGATATATACGAAAAAAATCCTTTATTAAAAGAAAACGGAGGATTAAAATCGTGTACTGATGCAACCATACAAGTAAATGGTGAAATCATTGCAATAGAGTCAATCGGAATTAGTTATACGAGTTCAATAATAGAATTAAAACAAGAAATAGCAACTCAATACTTAGGGTGCAGCCGAATGGAGTGTGTGTAAAAATGATAGCTATGGTAAGAGACGATATTATAAGCCTCGACAGTTTCGTACAAGCAAAATTCAAATATGAGAAATATTTATTACTTCTTAAAAATGCTGGCAACTACTGTTTTTTAGACCAGTTTAAACGATTGTTTGAAAAAGGAGAAACTATTGCTAAAAACA
>Ga0209123_1002532_pt1 | contig 15244 bp, 16 predicted proteins | sample BarGraIncu00431A_FD_184500 | JGI IMG/M metagenome (GOLD analysis project Ga0209123, IMG submission 184500) | Arctic peat soil microbial communities from Barrow, Alaska, USA - Barrow Graham LP Incubations 004-31A (SPAdes) (version 2) | ecosystem: Environmental > Terrestrial > Soil > Wetlands >...
CTGGGCTTTGGCACCGCCCTGATTGGCGAGGCGGTGGATTATTCCATCTACCTGTTTGTGCAATCCGAACAGGGCGAGGCCGACCCGCAGCACTGGATCAAGCGCTTTTGGCCCACGATCCGGCTCGGCGTGTTGACCTCCATAGCCGGCTTTGCCGCCTTGCTGCTGTCGGGTTTTCCGGGCCTGGCGCAACTCGGCCTGTATGCGATTGCCGGGCTGGTGGTCGCCGCCACCGTGACCCGTTTCGTGCTGCCGCAGCTTCTACCGGGCAACTTTCGCATCCACGACGTCACAAACGTCGGGCGCGTCATGGCTAGCCTGGTGCAGCGCGCCGCTGCACTGCGCTGGCCGGCCGCGCTGCTGTTGCTGCTGGCCTGCGCCGTTCTCATCAACCACCGCACCAGTTTGTTGAATGACAAGATCGCCTCCTTGAGTCCGGTATCGCAGGCCGATGTGGCGCTCGATACCAGTCTGCGGGCCGACATGGGCGCGCCGGATGTGCGTTATCTGGTGGTTGTATCCGGCACCAGCCAGGAGGATGTATTGCGCTCTGCCGAGCAGGTTTCAACGTTGTTGCAATCGCAAGTTGATCAGGGCGAACTGGCCGGCTTCCAAAGCCCCAGTCGTTATCTTCCCAGCGCAGCGACGCAGCGTGCCCGCCAGGCCAGCTTGCCCCTTGCCGCACCGTTGGCGTCCAACCTGGCACAAGCCGTCCAGGGTTTGCCCTTGCGCGCGCAACTGTTGACACCGTTTCTGGCGGATGTTGAAGCCGCCCGCAGCCGGCCCCTGCTGCAGGCCAAGGACCTGGCGCAGACCTCCATGGCGATGGCGATCGACGCCTTGCTCATGGCGCAAAACAAGCGCTGGACCGCCCTGTTGCCGCTCACCGCACCGGAGGGCGTCAGCATCAACGCCGACAAGATTCGCACGGCCTTGATGCGCACGGGCTTGAACAATGTTCTGTTCGTGGACATGAAAACCGAATCCGACCACCTGTACGGCGGCTATCTGCATGAGGCCACGCTGCTGTCGCTGGGAGGACTGGTCGCCATTGTGGGCTTGCTGCTGCTGGTTTTTCGCTCGCCGATGCGTGTGCTGCGCATCATTGCGCCGCTGGCAGCGGCTGTCATCACCGTCACGGCAGGGCTGGCCCTGTTGGGCCAGCAGTTGATCATTCTGCATTTGGTCGGGTTGCTGCTGGTGGTGGCCGTGGGTTCCAACTACGCCTTGTTTTTTGACCGCCCTGATGCGCGCACGCCGATCGCGCCGCGCACGCTGGCCTCGATGCTGTTTGCCAACCTCACCACGGTGGCAGGTTTTGGCCTGCTGGCGTTTTCCAAGGTCTCCTTGTTGCAGGCCATGGGCGTCACCGTGGCACCGGGCGTCATCCTGGCGCTGATCTATGCGGCGATTTTTGCCAGGAAACCCCATGCGTGATGCCCAGCGGCGGACCTGCTTGATCCGAGCCACCGCGGTCCTTCATCTGCTGGCTTTGGGGGCCGTCCTGACTGAGCCCTCGCTATGGCCTTGGGCGCTGGCTGGCGTGGCTCTCAATCACCTGCTGATTGCCGCCGTCGGCCTGTGGCCGCGCAGCCATTGGCTGGGGCCGAACTGGACACGCTTGCCCGCCGCTGCTGTGGCCCGCCATGAAATTGCCCTGACCATCGACGACGGCCCCGATCCGATCGTCACACCGCTGGTGCTCGAACTGCTGGAGCGTTACGCGGTTCAGGCTACTTTTTTCTGCATCGGCGACAAAGCCGCCCGCTACCCGGATCTGTGCCGCGACATCGTGCGCCGTGGCCACGCGGTGGAAAACCACAGCCAGCGCCACCGCCATTATTTTTCGATGCTGGGGCCGCGTGGCATCGCGCGCGAACTGCAGGCGGCACAAGACACGCTGACGGCGATTACCGGCCAGCGCCCCTTGTTTTTTCGTGCCCCGGCCGGGTTGCGCAACCCCTTTCTCGACCCGGTACTGACCCGGCTCGGGCTCAGGCTGGCCAGTTGGTCCGCACGCGGTTTCGACACCCGGATCAGCGACGCTGAGCGCGTTCAAAGCAAACTGCTGGGTGGCCTGCAAGCGGGTGCCATTTTGCTGCTGCACGACGGCAATGCGGCCCGAACAACGCGGGGCATCCCGGTCGTGCTCGAAGTGCTGCCGGCGCTCGTGGCGTCTGCTGCGGCCGCCGGTCTGCGTTTTGTGACCTTGCGGCAAGCTTCGTCGCCATGAAAGACCAGCCTTGAACGAGCCTCGTCAGCAGACCCTCTGGTACCGCCAGGTGGCAGAGGTCATCTCCCAACATATGGTTCTGAAAAGCATTGGCACCATGTTGTTCATCGCCCTGTTTTTTGGTGCCTATTTTTTTCTGCTCAAACACCCCGCCAATGCCGTCACGGTGATGCCCTTGACCCTGCTGGACCGGCTGATCAGCTTTGAGCCCCTGACCATGCCGCTTTATGTCTCCCTGTGGGTCTATGTGTCCTTGCCCCCGGCCTTGCTGGCAACGCGGCAAGAACTTTATGCGTATGGCCGGGCGATGGCGGGGACTTGCCTGACCGGCCTGGTCATCTTCTTCCTGTGGCCTACCGCGGTCCCTGCAGCCGATATCGACTGGGCGCGCTATCCGGGTGTGGATTTCCTCAAGAGCCTGGACGCCTCGGGCAATGCCTGTCCTTCCCTTCATGTGGCCACCGCCATTTTTTCATGCCTCTGGCTGCACTACATGTTGCGCCGCTTTGGCGCGCCGCGGTGGATGCGCCTGCTCAATGGGCTGTGGTGCGCCGGCATCGTCTATTCCACCCTGGCCACACGCCAGCACGTGGCCGTGGATGTCGCGGCCGGTCTGCTGCTGGGTGGGGTGGCAGCCGCTCTGTCGCTGCGCCAGTTCGCGCCCCTGAAAAGCTAGCAGGCCAGGCCCGACCTCCTGAATTTGCTAGACTCTGGCTTACTTTTTAGATCGGCTTGGTTTCCCCTGAACTCGCTCTGGCTTTCCCATTTCACCGCCACCAGCAGCATCGGTTGCGGGCTTCAAGCGACCCTGTCCGCACTGCGCCAGCAGCGTGGCGGGCTGATGCCGTGCACATTCGAGACGGTCGATCTGCCCACGTTTGTGGGGGAGGTTGCGGGCGTGGACGCCGTGCAGCTGCCCGCGCCACTGGCGGCCTTTGATTGCCGTAACAACCGGCTCGCGCTGCTGGGTTTGCTGCAGGACGGTTTTAGCGAGGCAGTCGCCGCCGCGAGTAAGACCTACGGCGCGCAACGCGTTGGCGTTTTCATCGGCACCAGCACCTCCGGCATTCTGGAAACCGAGCTGGCTTATCGGCGGCGCGATCCGGTCAACGGCGCCTTGCCCGCCGATTTTGTTTACGCCACCACGCACAACACCTTTTCTGTGGCCGATTTCACGCGTCACTACCTGGGCTTGAGCGGCCCGGCCTTCGTGGTGTCATCGGCGTGCTCATCCAGCGCCAAGGTATTTGCCTCGGCCCAGCGCATGATGGCGACGGGGCTGATCGACGCGGCGGTGGTGGGCGGCGTCGATTCGTTGTGTCTGACGACCTTGTATGGCTTCAATTCCCTGGGCCTGATGTCGACGCAGGCCTGCCGCCCGTTCGACTTTGACCGCGACGGCATTTCCATCGGCGAGGCGGCTGCATTTGCCCTGTTGGAGCCGGTCCCCGAGCAGTTGGATCTTGACGCCGTGCTGCTGCTGGGGGTCGGCGAATCCAGCGATGCCCATCACATGTCGTCCCCCCACCCCGAAGGCCTGGGCGCGCGCATGGCGATGCAGCAGGCTTTGACGATGGCCGAGCTTGGCGCTGCCGACATTGATTACATCAACCTGCATGGCACGGCGACGCCAAGCAACGATGCGGCCGAGGCCAAGGCGGTGTCGGCGCTGTTCGGATCGACCACGCCCTGCAGTTCCACCAAAGGCGCGACCGGACACACGCTGGGTGCGGCCGGCGCCTTGGAGGCGGTGATCTGTGCGCTGGCGCTGCAACACGGCCTGCTGCCGGGTGGACTGAACACGCAGCAGCTTGATCCGGCGCTGGCACTCAATTACCTGTTGAACAACCGCGAGCAAGCCGTGAACCGTGTGCTGAGCAACTCTTTTGGTTTTGGCGGCACCAATTGCAGCCTGATTTTTGGCCGTGCCGGTTAAGGTAAAACGATGACACTGCCTTCTGCCTTGCAGGCGCCGCCCCTCACCGTCTATGTCGAAGGCATCGGCCTGCTGGGCCCTGGCCTGAGCAACTGGGCGCAAGGCCGTGGGGCGCTTGAAGGCACTGAAGCCTACCAGGCCGCGCGCTGCATCGTGCCGCTGCCGATGGCACTGCCAGCGGCTGAACGCCGCCGCGCGGGCACGGTGGTCAAGGTGGCGCTGGCCGTCGGCCAGGAAGCTGTGACGGCGTCAGGCTTGCAGGCGAGCGCCCTGCCTAGCGTGTTTACATCGTCCAGCGGGGATGGCCTCAATTGCCATGAAATTTGCAGCGCACTGGCATCAAGCGACCGGCTGATTTCGCCCACGCGCTTTCACAATTCGGTGCACAACGCGGCTTCGGGTTATTGGAGCATTTCAAGTGGCGCCATGGTCAGCTCGTCGGTGCTGTGTGCGTTTGACGGCAGTTTCGCCGCTGGCTTGCTGGAAGCGATGGCGCAGGTGATGCTTGAGCAGACAGCGGTTTTGCTGGTGGCCTATGACACCGACTACCCCGAGCCGCTGCGCAGTGTGCGGCCTCTGCCGGATACCTTCGGGGTGGGGCTGGTGCTGGCGCCCCGGCGTAGCGAGCGCAGCCTGGCCCAGTGGCGCCTGGCGCCCGCCGTGTGCTTGACCGCCGCGCTGGCGCAGCGCCTGGAAGACGACGCCCTGGAGCGCCTGCGCAGCAGCATTCCTGCCGCGCGCTGCCTGCCGCTGCTTCGCAGTGTGGCGGCGCAAACCCAGGGCGAGGTGGTGCTGGACTACCTGCAAGGCTTGCAGCTGGCGGTGCAGGTTGCGCCTTGCCGCTGATGGGCGCACCGTCAACCCTGCAGCACGCCGATATTGCGCGGCGCATTCCGCACCAGGGCAGCATGTGCTTGCTGGAGCGCGTGAGCGCCTGGGACACCCACCAGATCCGCTGCGAGGCCAGCAGCCACCTGGCCAGCGATAACCCCTTGCGCGCGCACGGCCGGCTTGGCGCGGCTTGCGGCATCGAATATGCCGCGCAGGCCATGGCAGTGCATGGTGCCTTGCTGGCTGAATCCGGGGCCGGCGCTGCCAGCCAGGGCCCCACCATGGGTTACCTGGCCAGCGTTCGCGGCGTGACGCTTCACGTGGACCGGCTTGATGACTTGAGCGATGCGCTCACCATCCACGCCGAACGCTTGAGCGGCGACAGCACCACGGTTCTTTACGGATTCACGGTTCATGCCGGGCTCAGGCTGCTGCTTTCCGGGCGCGCGGCGGTCATTCTCGACGCGCAAGGCTTGGCTCTGCCACAACCCAGCACAACAATCCCCCGCGACTTATGAACACAACACCTATTCGCAAACGCGCGCTGGTCACAGGCGGCAGTGGCGGCATCGGCTCGGCGATCTGCCGGCAATTGGCAGCCGACGGCTTTCATGTCATCGTGCACGCCAACCGGAATTTGGAGACAGCCCAAACCGTGGTCGACGCCATCCTGGCCGCAGGCGGGCAGGCCCAGGCGCTGGCCTTCGACATCACCGACGCCGCCGCGAGCGCCACCGCGCTGGAGGCGCTGTTGGCGCAGGGACCGATCCAGGTGCTGGTGAACAATGCCGGTATTCACGACGACGCCATTTTTCCGGGCATGCAACTCCGGCAATGGCAGCGGGTCATTGACGTGTCGCTGAATGGTTTTTTTCATGTCACCCAGCCTTTGATGATGCCGATGATCCGCACCCGCTGGGGACGCATCATCAACATCACCTCGGTCGCCGCCGTGGCGGGCAACCGCGGCCAGGTCAACTACGCGGCCGCCAAGGGCGCGCTGCATTCCGCAACCAAGTCGCTCGCGCTGGAGGTGGCCAGCCGTGGCATCACCGTCAACGCCGTGGCACCGGGCATCATCGCCACGTCCATGAGCCAGGACAGCTTTGATGCCCCGACCATTGCCAAACTGGTTCCTATGCAGCGGGCCGGGCGGCCCGAGGAAGTGGCCGACCTGGTCAGTTTTCTGGCCTCGGAGCGTGCCGCCTACATCAGCGGTCAGATCATCTCGATCAACGGCGCCATGACTTAGGCTGCGCCCCGAAGGCGCCGGGCCAGCAGCAGCGGCAGGCGCAGGATGAAACCCAGCAGCAAACGCGCGTGCATCCAGGTCAGCAAGAGGTTGTCGCGCAGGTAGTTGAAGTGCGAGACCCCGCCTTCATCGGCGCGAAAGTAGCGCACCGTGGCAGGCAGGTTGACGGGCTTGACGCCCTGCCAGCACATGCGCACCGCGGCCTCGGGGTCAAAGTCAAAGCGGCGCATCCAGCGCTGGCCATGCATGACGCGCCGCAGCGGCTCAATCGGGTAGACGCGAAAACCGAACAGCGAATCGCCAATGCCCGCCCACAGCGTCTCCAAATTGGCCCACCCGTTCGATATCTTGCGTCCATTGACGCGCAGGCGCGGCGCGTCGGCCGCGAATACCGGCAAACCCAGCACCATGGCGGCCGGCTGGTCGATTGAGGCCGCCATGAAGTCGGGGATCAACTGGGCCGGGTGCTGACCATCGGAGTCCATCGTCAACACATGCGTGAAGCCTTGCGCCGCCGCCAGGTCCAGCCCGTGCAGCACGGCCGCACCCTTGCCGACGTTGCGCGGCAGCACCAGCACCTGCAAGTCTTTGTCCTGCGCTGCCATGGCCAGCAGGCCTTGCGCGCTGGCATCGGTACTGCCGTCCACCACCACCCAGACCGGCGACCACTGGGCGCGCGCTGAACGCACGGTCTCGAACACCTTGGCGCCGGGGTTGTAGCTGGGAATCAGCACCAGGTGGGTGCGCGACGCGCGGGACGGGACAACATTCATCAGCAACAACCAGAACAGAAAAAAATGAAGACCAGCCCTCAGGCCGGCGGGGCCGAGACGGGAAAGTCGGGCAACTGGGCATGGGCCAACTCGGACTGGAAATACTGCTCCAGCTGACCGACAAAGTCCGCCGTATGCTGGGGCGGATCAAAGCGCTTGCCGAGCCGGATGCGGTAGGTGACGGGCATCTTCGGCGTCCACAGGACCGACCAGCCTTTGCCCAGAAAGCCTGAATCGGTTTCAATGAACACCGTCTGGACCGGTACGCCGGCTTTTTTGGCGATCAGCCCGGCCGTGCCCTGCATCGCGTTCACCGGAAACCGGGTGGTGCGCGTGCCCTCGGGAAACAGCAGCAGATGGTTGCCCTGACTTAAATCGTCCACGGCCGCTTGCACCATGGCGCGAAGCGGCGTGTTGCGGATGTAGCCCGCCAGTCGGGAGCCCGCGCCGAAAAAGACACTGTTGACGAGCTCGGCCTTCATGATGCAGACGGTGTTGGGCAGGCGTGACAGGATCATGACCGCATCGAGCAGCGAGGGATGGTTGGGCGCGACCACCATGGCTGGACCCGCCCTGAGCGCGTCCAGCGCTGCCAGGTCGAAGCGACACACCCCCATGAATTCCAGCAAGCGCAAGTAAATCCGAAACGCCACGACGATCAGCTGGCGACCGGTTCGCTTGCTCAGCGCCCGGGGCAAAACCACCCGCAAGGGAAGCGCCAGCAGCGAGGCCATGAGACAGATCACGCCGAGCAGCAAAAAGCCCAGGTGCATCCTGACTGTTTCATGCCAGGCCCCGCGGGTTTGAGACATGACGTGTTCGTTCATGACGACATTTGGCTTGTTTTCCATCCATGGTGAGTGGGGGGGTGAATTTTTCCCGGTCATGGGGTGTGTGTCCTTCATCATCCAAGGATATCGTACATCGAAGGCATTAAATCACTTGTTGCCAGCGGCCCGGTCTGCCGCGTCACAATGGGCGCCATGCACAAACATATTTCTGAAACCACCGGCCTGCAGCGTTTGGGCTGCGGTTTGCTGGCTGGCCTGCTGACGGCGGCGCTGCCGCTGCCGCTGGCATGGCAGCTCCGCGGGCTGCTGGGGTGGTGTGCGGGCATTGCGGTTTACCTGCTGCTGGCCTGGTGGCTTTGTATGCGCTTTGACGGCAGGCGCACGCGCGAGCGCGCGCAGGCGCAGGATGAACCCAGTGTGGTCATTTTTCTGGTGCTGGTGTTGGCCACCCTGGCTTGTGTGGCTGCCATTGTCTTCATGATGCAGCACACGGACCTCTCGGGCATGGAGCGCACGCTGCATATTGCGCTGTCGATGGCGGCGTTGGCGGCGTCATGGCTTTTCATCCAGGCCATTTTTGCGTTTCATTATGCGCACCGTTATTACCAGGAAGAACAACGCAAGCAGCCCGCTGGCCCGGGTCTGCAGTTTCCAGGCGGCGGGGAACCGGACTATTTCGACTTTCTGTATTACGCGCATGTGATCGGCATGACTTCGCAGGTGTCCGACGTGCAGGTGAGCTCGCGCGTCATGCGCCGGCTCACGACGGTGCATGCCATGCTGTCCTTTGCCTTCAACATGCTGATCCTGGCGCTCAGCATCAATGTGGTGGGCAACGCGCTGCAGTAGACACCGCCGGATCTCAAGAAAATCTACGTCCGGGTTGTCAGGAGCTCGCGCTCAAGCCGCTGCGTCAAGAGGGCCGCAAGGCGTTCGGGCTCGATCGGGCAGCCAGCCATCTCTTGCGCGCTAACGGTGCCGTGCCGCAGCAGGGGCTCATGCTGGCGGTGCCCCATGGCGTCACAGAGCAACGCCCAGTCAACCGGGCCCACCAGGGTGCCGGCGACCAGCAGCACGCCTGTCCGGCACCTTCTCTGGGCCAGACCCACCAGTTTGCGGCCCTCGGCATTCACAAGCTCCCATGGCGACAGGCCGCCAAAGCAGGCCCAGTTCACGGTGCTGACAGCGCTTGCCTCATGGGTGCGTGGCAGTTCCTGCGGCGGCAGGGCACGCGCGGCCACGCCGAACTCCTTGAGTGCTCCCACATGCAACTGCCCCAAGTGTCGATAGCTGTCGATCAGGCCGTTGCAGACCCAGGAATGCTCCTGCGGCAAAACGACCGAGACGCTGACCAGCCACGGGCCAGTCAGAACAGCACCGCCGCCTGACTCACGCACCGTTAGTTCGGCCCGTCCCTGCAGCCGGCGTTCGATGTCATCGCGCAGGGCGCGTTGCGAACAACCCAGCACAATGGCGGGCGCGGCGTAGGTCCAGACACGAAAACGCGGGCCTGCCCCTGCCAGCGCAAGCTCACGACGGTTCCACGCCTGCTCTTGAAGGGCTGGGTTTACGTCAGCTCCTTCAGCACGGCAATCGGCTTGCCCTGCGCGAAGGTCTCTCCTGCTGGCACCAGGATCTTCTCGACGCGGCCGTCGTCTGGTGCCACGATGTCCTGGTTCGCCTTGACCAGAACGACGTTGGCCAGGGTCTGGCCGGCGCGCACGGTGTCGCCCTCGGCCACCAGCCATTTGTCCAGTAGCGCCTCGGTGGCCGGGTCGATGTCTTTCCAGGCGTCAGGACTCAGCGTGATGCCGGTCATGCGGCGATTCCTTCCGCCATGCGCGCCTGCATCAGCTTTTGAACCGCCTCCACAATGCCTTTGACCTGCGGTATGACAAACTGTTCCAATGGCCGACTGTAGGGGATCGGCACATTGGGTAGTGCGAGCCGTTTGATCGGCGCTTTCAGGACCACCGTGTCCAGGTTCTCCGCCACGATGGCCGAGATTTCACCGGTCAGGCCAAAGCCCAGGTAGTCCTCGTCGGCAATCAGAAGGCGTCCGGTTTTGGCCACGGACTTAAGCACCGTGGCCCGGTCCAGCGGCACCAGCGTGCGCAGGTCAATGACTTCTGCGTTGATGCCCTCTCGCGCCAGTTCGTCCGCCGCGAGCAGCGCCTTCTGCACCATCTGGCTGATCGTCACGATGGTGGCGTCCTGCCCTTCGCGCACCACCTTGGCCTGCCCAAACGGGATGGTGTAGGCCGCCTCGGGCACCTCGTTGCTGCTGCCCTCGAAATACGCCATCCACGGCAGACCCATGATGCCCTTGTGGTACATGAACATGACCGGGTTGTCATCGCGGATCGCCTGGGTCATCAGGCCTTTGGCGTCATAGGCATTGGAGGGCACCACCACCTTGATGCCTGGCATGTGGGCAAAGGTTGCGTACAGGCACTGCGAGTGTTGTGCCGCGTCGTTGTAGCCGCCGCCAATCGCCGTCGTCAGCACCACCGGCAGCTTGATGTTGCCGCCAGCCATGTAGGTGTTTTTGGCCAGGTGGTTGTAGATCTGGTCCATGCAGACGCCAAAAAAGTCGACAAACATCAACTCCACAATCGGGCGCAGGCCGGCCGCCGCCGCACCGGTGGCGGTCCCGATGAACGCCGTCTCGGAGATTGGCGTGTCCATGATGCGGTCCTTGCCGAACTTGTCGAGCAAGCCACCGGTGGCACCAAAGATGCCGCCGTAGGCGCCAATGTCTTCGCCCATGACGAACACATTCGGGTCGCGTGTCATTTCCTGGGCGATGGCTTCCGAGATCGCCTGGGCCATGGTGAGTTTGCGGGTCGTGCTCATGTTCTGCTCCTGATTTCGATTGTTGCCGGTTCAGGCAAAGACATCATTGAGCGCATCCTGCGCTGCCGGATAGGCACTCTGGCGGGCAAAGGCAAAGGCATCGGTCACCCGCTGTCTGGCCCGGGCCACGATGACGCCTTCTTCGGCGTCGGTCATCAGGCTGCGGCCTTTCAGCATGGCGGCCAGCTTCGGGATCGGATCGTTCTTGCGCAGATTGCTGACCTCGTCCTTCGGCCGATAGACCTCCGGGTCGCCTTGAAAATGGCCCAGGTAACGGTCGGTCTTCACCTCGATCAGACTCGGGCCTTCACCGAGACGGGCGCGCTCGATCGCGGGCGCCACCGCCTCGTAGACTTCCAGCGCGTCATTGTTCGGCACCCGAATGCCGGGCATGCCATAAGCCGATGCGCGGTCGGCCACCCACTCGACACTGGTCGCGTTGGACTTTTGCACCGAGATGGCCCACTTGTTGTCTTCGCAGACAAAGATCACCGGCAAGCGCCAGAGCGCAGCAAGGTTCAGCGACTCATGAAACGAGCCCTGGTTGGCTGCACCTTCACCAAAAAACGCAATCGCCACCCAGTCTTCCCCCATTTTCTTGGCGGCCAGGCCAGCCCCGCAGGCCGGCGGCAGACTGGCCCCGATGATGCCGCTGCAACTGAACTTGTGCTCAGGGTCAAACAGGTGCATGTGGCCGCCCTTGCCCTTGCCCAGTCCCGTGACCTTGCCAAACATCTCGGCCGTCATCTTGTCGAGCGGCACGCCTTTGGCAATCGCAAAGTGATGCGGCCGGTGGGTGCCCACCACCGTGTCTTCTTTCTTCAGATGGGCGCAAACGCCCACTGCGACCGGCTCCTGCCCAGCCGCCAGGTGCATCTCGCCGGGCACGGGGCCGGAGCCAATATCGAATGCCAGTCCTTTTTGAATCTGGGGCGGCAGTTTGCCCTCCAGATAGACGTTGGCCATGGTCTCTTCGTAGTTCCGGATTTCGACCATCGTCTCGTACATCCAGAGCAGTTTTTCCGGGCTGGCTTGCATGCTCATCTCCTTGAAGTTGTGCTGGGCCTAATACCGGAATGTGTCTTGCGTGACGCTCAGCATTAGGAAGGGAAACGGTCAGCATAGGCTTGCGATCATCCGATTTTTTGATTTTTATCAACCGCCCATCAGGCCAGTTGACGAACCCGGCGCCCGGCGCAGCGTGGCCAGGCACGACCTGCGCCCGCTACCATTGCGGCATGAAGAAGAACCTGCACCCGGCCCGCGCGGCCTGTCCTTGCGACAGTGGCGAAACCTATGGAAACTGCTGCGGCCCGTGGCACGCCGGTTTGGCCGAAGGTGTGTACGCCCCCACGCCCGAGGCGCTGATGCGCTCGCGCTACAGCGCCTACGTGCTGGGGCTGATCGACTATTTGCTGGCCACCTGGCACCCATCCACCTCGCCCGGCGAGCTGGAACTGCCGCCGCTCAAATGGCTGGGGCTGGAGCTGCGCCACGCGCTGGCCACAGGCGACGCCGGGGTGGTGGAATTTGTCGCGCGCTACCGCGACAGCGGGCGCGGCGGGCGCATGCACGAGACCAGCCGCTTTGTGCGGGAAGACGGGCGCTGGTACTACATCGACGGCGTGATGGCGCAGGACGACACCAAAGCCTGAATGGCGCTGGCCCTTAGGGCTGCGACCGCGACCGCGCCAGGGCCACATACCAGTCCAGACAAGCCGGGTTGGCCATCGCTTCAACGTTGAGCACCTTGTCCAGCGGCTGCCCCAGCAGCAGCTTCTTGATGGGCAGCTCCTGCTTTTTGCCCGACAAGGTGCGCGGAATCTCCGCCACCTGAAAAATTTCATCGGGCACAAAGCGCGGCGACAACGCGGTTTTGATCACGTTCACCAGGTTGGCCCGGACGGCGTCGTCCAGCGTCAGGCCTTCGCGCAGCACCACAAACAGCGGCATGTAACTCTCGCGCCCCAGGTATTCGAGATCGACCACCATCGAGTCCAGCACTTCGGGCAGCGCTTCCACCGCGCTGTAGAGCTCGCTGGTGCCCATGCGCAGGCCGTGGCGGTTGATGGTGGCATCTGAGCGGCCATAGATCACGCAGCCGCCATGGCGTCCGATCTTGAGCCAGTCGCCATGACGCCAGACGCCGGGGTAGGTGTCGAAGTAGCTGGCCAGGTAGCGCTGCTTGCCGACGTCGCCCCATAAATACAGCGGCATGCTTGGGATCGGCTGGGTGCACACCAGCTCGCCCACCTCATCGATCACCGGCTCGCCCTGCTCGTTCCAGGCCTCGACCGCACAGCCGAGCAAGCGGCACTGCATTTCACCCGGAATCAAAGGCAATTCACGGTTGCCCCCGATGAAGGCACCACAAAAATCGGTGCCGCCAGAAATATTGCACCACCAGATGGAAGGCGTTCCAATTCTTGCAAACTGCTCGGTCCCCCAGGCTTGCGCCTCGGGACTCAAGGGTGAGCCGGTACTGCCCAACGCCCGCACACGGGAGAGGTCGCCGCACTCGCCCAGGTTCACACCAGCCTTCAGGCAGTTGGCATAAAACGCGGCACCGGCACCAAAAAAGGTCACGCCCAACTCGGCTGCAAAGCGCCACAAGGTGGTCCAGTCAGAGGCCACTTTGCTGCCCGCCGCATCAACGCTGCGTCCGCCGGGGCTGCCGTCAAAAAGGCAGCAGGTGGTGCCACTGAGCAGACCACTGACTTGCGCATTCCACATCACCCAGCCGGTGGTGCTGTACCAGTGGTAGCGCTCGCCGAGCGTGTTGGGGTCGTAACTGCAGCCAATGTCGTTGTGCAGGTTTTTCAGCGCCAGCGCCACCAGCATGGTGCCGCCATGGCCGTGCACAATTGGTTTGGGCAGGCCGGTGGTGCCACTCGAATAGACCACCCACAGCGGATGGTCAAACGCCAGCCAAAGCGGCTCGAAGGCGTCAGTCTTTGCATCATTTTGGCCTGTAGCCCCCGCGAAACAAGCGTGACTAGCTACTGTTTTAATAGTGTCTGTAGGCAGCCCCAGATTGCTCTGCACAATCAGATGCCGCACCGTGGGCAGTGCCGCACACAGTTCGACCAGCACCGAGCGACGGTCCAGCTCGCGCCCGCCATAGGTGACGCCGTCGCAGGCAATCAGCACCTTGGGCTCGATTTGCTGGAAGCGGTCCAGCACCGCGTTGCTGCCCATGTCAGGCGCGCAAATGCTCCACACAGCACCGATGCTCACCGTGGCCAGAAAAGCCACCATCGTCTCCGGACTGTTGGGCAGGTAGGCGGCGACCCGGTCGCCCGGCTGCACCCCTTGCGCTTGCAAGTGCAGCGCCAGCGAGGCGACCTGGCGACGCAACTCGGGCCAGCTCAACTGCCGGGTCGGTGTGCTGCCCAGCGTCTCTTCATTGTGGCTGAGGATGGCCGGGAAGCCGCCCGCATCGGCCGCGGCCACATGGCGCAGCACCTGCTGCGCATAGTTGACGCGGGCACCCACGAACCAGCGCGTGCCTGGCATCGGCGCACCGTCACATACCGCGGTGTGCGGCGTCGGCGACTGCAGCTCAAAGTAGTCCCAGATGCTTTGCCAGTAAGTGTCCAGATCGGTCACCGACCAGCGCCATAAAGCGTCGTATGAATCAAACGACAGGCCGCGGTGCTCGCGCAGCCAGTTTTGGTAGAGGCGAATTTGGGGCACGCAAGGCGGCGCTAGGGATAGGGTCATGGGCCGAGGGTAATCCGGTTTTGACTAAAAAAACAAAAGCGACTGACGCCTGTTTGACACCGGCAGGTTTGCGTTCCAGCTTTTCGTGAGCACCGCAAAGGACGCCAACAGGAATTGGTCGTAGCCGCAGTTTGCTATAATATATATAGCTTCTTAGGCAATAGACACGGGGGCTAGAGCCCTATTTTGTATATAAAACAGGGGCTTGTCCGGGCGCTCATTTGGCCTTCGGTCGGCCATACCTGGCCGTGAAGCTGGCTTGGCCCAGGCTGTTGCCGTGGATCATGTAGCCAGTCAGCGCAGCGGTGGCGTCAGCCGGCACTTCAAGCTTGTCTTTCAGGGCATACACGGTAAAGGTGTAGCGGTGCGGTTTGTCGCCCGCTGGCGGGCAAACGCCACCCCAGCCCGCCACACCAAAGTCGATGCGCGCCTGGCTGGCGCCTGTTGGCAGGTTGGCGCCGCCAACCGCCCCGGCGTCGGCCGCGAGCGCGCTCACATCGGCCGGGAGGTTGATCACCATCCAGTGCCACCAGCCTGAGCCGGTGGGCGCGTCCGGGTCGTACATGGTGACGGCAAACGCCTTGGTCGCCTTGGGCGCGCCGCTCCATTTGAGCGCCGGTGATTTGTTGTCGCCGGCGCAGCCGAAGCCATTGAACTCGAAGCGCTGGGCGATCATGCCGCCCGCCTTGATGTCGGGGCTGCTGAGGGTAAAACCGGCCGCTTGGGCCAGGCTGGCGCCGCCGATCAGGGTGGCGGCCAACAGGGTGTGTTTGAGGGTCTGCTTCATGCGGTGCGCTCCAAAATTTTGATGATAAGAGCGTGCCGCCTTGGCTGCATCAGGGTATTCCC
>Ga0209123_1002535_pt1 | contig 15227 bp, 14 predicted proteins | sample BarGraIncu00431A_FD_184500 | JGI IMG/M metagenome (GOLD analysis project Ga0209123, IMG submission 184500) | Arctic peat soil microbial communities from Barrow, Alaska, USA - Barrow Graham LP Incubations 004-31A (SPAdes) (version 2) | ecosystem: Environmental > Terrestrial > Soil > Wetlands >...
GTCGGGGATCCTCGACATCGACACGGTCGGCCCCGGCCGCCGCGCGGACGACCTGGCCTGCCTCATCGCGCACCTGTCCACCGTGCAGCGCATGAACACCCGTCAGGCGGAGCGCGTACATCACCTGCTCCGTACGTGGGTCCCGGCCTTCGACGAGCGGGTCGACCCGACCGAGTTGCGCCTGCGCGCCGCCGCCGTGATCATCTCCCTCGCGACCGGCCCGTACCGCAGCCAGGAACCTCACTGGGAGCGGGAGACGCACCAGATCGTCGACGCCGCGGAGGCGCTGATCCGTCAGGTCGTCTAGCGACCGTACGGAGCACCGCTCCCGAACGTCAGGCCTTGATGTAGTGCGCGACCCAGTCGATCTGGATGTCGGAGACGGCCGGGGTGAGCGGGCCGGGAACGCCGTTGTCGACGGTCTCGTACGCCTTGGCCTCACCGTTCGGATCCATGGCGCCGCACTGGAAGCCGATCCAGAGCTTCTTGGTGGTGACGTTGGAGTTGCTGATCGTGGCCCACGGCCTGCCGTCGAACGTGTAGGTGATCGTGTTGGTGCCGAGGATCACGCCGTACGTGTGCCAGCCGCTCATGTCAGGGTTGGAGAGGAACTGCTGGACCTGGCTGTTGTTGCTGCCCCAGTGGTAGGTCGACATGGTCTGCGGCCCGTTGACGCGGCCCTCAGCGATGTCGACCTCAGGGGGCCATGAGCCGTCGTCGGGGTAGAGAAGGAACACGTAGCCGATGCCCTTGGAGACGGGGAACTTGGCCCGTACCTCCCAACGCCCGCCGGAGGCGCTGTAGAAGTCACCGCTGCTGACGCCGGCACTCGACCACTCGCCGTTGACGTACTGGGTACGCAACGACATGACGCCGTTGGACATGAACGTGTTGGACTGCAGGTAGCGACCCATCGCGCCCTGACCGGGAACCTGATAGCCCCATCCGTACGCGACCCACTTCGTCTGGTCCATCGGGACGTTGAAGTTGTCGATCCAGTCGGCCGTCCAACCCGCGTACGACCCCGTCGCCTTCTGGCCGGACGACATGCCCCGAGTGGTCGGGGTGGCAGAGGCCGAGGCCGATCCGAGCACCGACGCTGTCGCGTCGGCGGCCGCGGCGCCCGCTGTCGTAGCGGACGTGCTGGCCGAGGCCGGAGACGTCTTGGAGGCGGGGGTTCTCGGTTCCTGCGCCACTGTGGTTCCCCTCGTCGCAGTCGAGGGAGTCAACGTCATGGCGGCGGATGTTTGTGCCGAGGCCGTCGAGAGTGTCGCTGTCGCGGTCGTGGCGGCTTGGCTCGCACTCGTCGCCTGAGCGGTGACTTGACCTGTCGACGAGATGGACTGTGCCGCGGGCGCGCCCGCTGCTTGGATGACGAACAAGGTCAGTCCGACGGCGGCTGTTGTGACTGTTTTCAGGCGTGCCGAAGTGCGCGAGATTGGCATATCTAGGTTCCCCCCTATGGCCGTTCTGCATGAAGGACGCTACAGGTGAGGCTCGATTGAACCGGTTCAGATGAGGGCTTCTTCACATGTTCAGATGAGGGCTTCTTCACACGGGGGCAGGACAGGCAACCGTCCCGTGTCAGGACGAGCCTGGCGGGGGACGTCTGAGGCAGATCGTCAGCCGGGATCAGGCGGCTGCGTAGTGAGCCACCCAGTCGATCTGGATGTCGGACACGGCCGGTGTCAGCGCGATGTCGACCTCTGGCGGCCAGGAGCCGTCGTCGGGGTACAGCAGGAACACGTAACCGATGCCCTTGGCGACCGGGAACTTCGCGCGGATCTCCCAGCGACCGCCGGACGCGCTGTAGAAGTCGCCACTGCTCATGCCTGCGCTCGACCACGCACCGTTCGCGTACTGCGTACGGAGGGTCAGGAGGCCGCCGGACGTGAACGCGTTCGACTGCTGGTAGACGCCCATGCCTCCCTGACCGGGTGCCTGACCTCCCCAGCCGTACCGGGCCCACTTCGTCTGGTCGAGCGGGGTGTTGAAGTTGTCGGACCAGTCCGTCCTGGTTGACGTAACGGCCTCCTGCGGCCGGAACGGCGACCTGCGCGCTGATGGCGCCCTGCAGGCCGGCACTGCTCGCTGCCGAGGAGACGTTGAAGATCAGAAGCAGGCCCATGGTCGCGGCGCTCGCCAACGACGCACGAGTGCGCAGGGAACCTGACACATATTTGACTCCCCCTTAGGGGTTTGGGGTCTTCGGCGCTAAAGTCTTCCTTGGGGAATCGGGTCCGCATGGCTGCTTCGACCCGGGGGTTGGGAGGTTCCATGTCGCCTGAGGTGTCTGTCTGCATCCCCGCCTATCGTGCGTCTGAGATTCTGCCGGCAACTCTCAGGTCTGTGATCGCCCAGGATCATCCCTCATTTGAGGTTGTCGTCATCGACAACGCATCGGGCGACGGCACTGATCGTGCGGCACGGCGGTTCACCTCCGACCCACGCGTCCGTTTCTACGCGTTCTCCGAGTACATGGGCCTGGCGGACAACTGGCGACGCGCGATGGACCTCTGCAGGGGGGACTTCGTCAAGCTCGTCTGCGCCGACGATCTCATCCATCCCACGGCTCTCAGGAAACAGGCAGCGGTTCTCAGGGAAGACCCCTCAGTGAGCCTGGTCGCCAGCCGTCGTCACCTCATCGACGGCAACGGGTACGTGCTCGCCCGATCGACCGCGCTGAACCAGCTCGTCGGTCGGCATACCGCCACCGACGTCGCCCGACAGATCGTCAACTTAGGGATCAACCCCATCGGCGAACCGGGCAGCGTGATGTTCCGTCGCAGCGACTACGAGGCAGTCGGGGGCTGGGACCCCCAGCGCGTGTTCAACATGGACATCGACCTTTTTCTCAGGATTCTCAGCCGAGGGGACCTGTTCGGGCTGAAGGAGTCGCTCGCCGCCTTCCGGGTGTGGACGCAGTCCCTGTCCAGCCACCTCGACGAGGAGCAGTTCCAGGAGCACCTCCGGTTCATCGAGCGAGTACGCGACGAGTACCACATCCCCGCGCCCAACCAGCGCATCGCTGTGCTGACCGGCCTCTCGTGGAAGGCATGGGACCTGCGTCGCAAGGGCTGGGCCCGCATCCCGCGCCTGTGGTCGCGGCCCCTTGTCGCGTAGGAGTCAGCCGCGCTGGAGTCGGCGCAATGACCGCCAGAAGGGGACCAGGCACACCGCGGCCACGCCGAACCGGATGACGTTCCACGTAGGGGTCTGCGGTAGCCATAGCGATCCCAAGCAACCCGCGACGACGAGCGCGATGAACACGAGCACCAGGGGTCGAGAATGCGCGACCCCGTGGCGGCGAGACACCGCGAACCTCTGCACGATCGCTTGCGCCAGCAGAGCCAGGAGCGTCCCGAACGCCGCCCCGTTGATGCCCCATGCGGGCAACAGGCCCACGGTGGCCACCACCTTCACGCCGACCGCCGCCGCAGCTCCCCAAGCCAGCGGTGCCGACCAGCGGATCGTCACGAGCTGCTGGCCGCTGGCCACGGAGGCAGCGACGGGCAGCGCGCCGAGGCCCACGATTGCCACGACGGCCAGGAGTGTGTCGAGTCCGTACGACTCGGGCGCGAACACACGCAGCAGCGCCGGCGCGGCGATCGTGATGCCGAACGCGGCCCAGCCGGCCAGCACGTACACGCCATCACGCGACGCCCCGATCACCTTCCACCGTTCGTCAGGGTCGACGATGCTCTTGAGCCGAGGTAGCCAGGCCCGGTTGGTGAACGTCAGCAGCAGTGTGACGACGTTCCCCACGGTGAAGGCCACCTGGTAGCGGGCCACCTCGACGGCACCCAGCCAGCGCTGGATGAGGAAGCGGTCGCCCGCCGTCAGCACGTACTCGGAGAGGCCCGTCAGCACCAGCGGCATCCCCAGCTGCAGGGCCCGTCGGACCGACACGAGGTCCAGCAGCCCACGCCACTTGGGCCTCACCCAGATCAGTCCCACAGCCAGCGCCATACATTGTCCGACGACGCCGCCCACCGCGTACGTCTCGGCTGTACGCCCGACGATGAACAGCAGCGCGATCCCGACGAGCTGGCTGCCGACCGTGGAGATCAGGCTCACCACCGAGAAGCGCCTCAGCCGGTCCTCGGCCTGGAGGAGCGACAAGACGAGGAGAACCGCGGCGCCCGGCAACGTCCAACCCAGCGTGAGCAGGAGCAGGTGCTGACTCGTGAACCCCAGGGCGGGCCCCCACCAACGGGAGGTGGCTGCGGCCAGGCCGGTGACGATCAGGCTGGCGACCATCCCGGACGCGACGAGGCCCCGTGCCCGCTGGTCGTCGTCGAGGTCTTCCACGCGCTGTATGGCGAGGGCCTGGTCGAGGCCGAACACGATGACGATCAGCAGCAGCTGGTACAGGGCGATCGCCGCGGCGAGCGAGCCGAACGCTCGTACCGGCAGGACGTGTGCCAGGACAGGCGAGACGACCGTCGCGACCACCATCTGCATCGACCAGACGACGACGTAGATCATGCCCCGGCCGAAGAGGTCGCCCTTGCTGCCGCGTTCGCTGCTCATGAGGCCCGCAGCTCGGCGTCGATCGCGTCGAGCACCTCGGTGGCCGACTCGTCGAACTTCCGAGCGAACAGTGCGGGGGTGCTCCGCCGGCGGGCCGCGGCGATGGCGGGTAGATCGTTCGGACCGAGCCAGTGCGGCCCCGAGCTTCGCTTCGATCCCCAGTTGATGTACCAGGCGGACGAGCCCGTCACGAGCTCCCGCGACAGGTCGATCCGGCTGAACGGCGAGCTGAGCACGCTGGGAACCAACGTCTCATCGGGGATCCACACCTCGTGGAAGTACGAGACGAGGTCGGGCCGTTCGTCGAGCACGCCGAGAAGGCGTTCCGCGTGGCGGCGCGCGAGGATCTTCAGCTGCGAGCCGCCTGCCGGTCGCAAGCCCTTGGGCCACGGCCGAGGGATCGGTGACCACTCGCGCCGCCGATCCCGCGCCCGGTTGCGCCACAGGAACCGGTCGTAGCCGCCCAACGGCCCCCAGTCCTTGATCGGCAACCCGTCGATCTCCGCCCAGCTCAGCCCTGCGTAGTCCTCGAGCGTGGCCACGATCTGGTCCGCGCTGGCAAGCGGGTAGTCCGAGCCGGTGCACAGCACGAGGTGGTCCGCGTCGGTCTGGGCGAGCGCGGCGCGGTAGCCGGAAAGCTCCGCCTCGGCAAGTCCGTACGACGCCCATCCGGTCGCCAGCCTCGGCAGCAGCCGTACGGTCTCGGGCAGACGTAAGAGCATCGCCGCGAGGACATCGTCCGACGTCGCCGCGTCCACGTGGAGAAACACGGGCAGTGGTTGCAGTGCGGCGATGAGGCGGTGGAGGTGCTGCGGATAGGCATGAGCCAGGATCACGACGGCTGGCAGACTCACGGAGCCACCCCGAGGAACTCGTACACTCTGGCCCCAGGCTCGGAGTACACGATCTGCCAGCTGACGGTGTCGTCGCGCAGCTGTGCCTCGAGCCGCATCTGGTCCGAGGCGAGTTGCTGGCCGTAGCGCTCGTCGAAGATGCGCATCGAATCGGTGGCCAGCACGTACACGTTCTTCGCCCCCGGCTGGGACGCCCAGGCGTCGGTCAGCATCGCGAGGTCCGCCTTCGGGTCGTACGCCGTGCCGGTGGTCGTGGGATACGCCGGAGGCGTGTTCTCGAGCACCGTCTCGCGCGAGATGTACGTGAGCAGGCGCCCGGTGACGAAGAGCGGTTCGGAGAGATCCGTGCCGAGCATGAAGACATAGCTTCCCGCCGGAACTGTGTTCTCGATCCACGTGATCGCCGGCACATCGTTCGACCGGATCACCCGCGAGTAGTCCATGCCGGTGCACCCGATGACCTGGACCACGCTGAGGAACAGCACAGCCAGGATCCGGACGGGATGCAGGCTGAGCGTCCAGAACCGGCGGCCCGGTTCGGGCAACAGGTACACCACGAGGATCGCGAGCCACGGCAGAGCGAAGAGGGCGACCCGGAAGATGCCCTCGTTGCCGTAGTTCGATCCGAAGAACAGCGCGGCGGGACTGGCCGCGGCGACGGCGAGCGCGAGGATCTGCTTGCTCTTCCGGTGCCTCCAAACCACGACCAGCGCGAGGACCCCGATGGCGGCCAGGGTAGCGGCCGGTACGTCGAAGGTGACACGGTTGATCAGCGACGGCTCGAGTGCCGTGGATGTCGAGTGGATCGGCGGCCGGAGGTTCTCCAGGAACTGGCCCAGGTCTCCTGACGAGATGTAGGGGCCGAGCACGTCCCGGTTGAGGTAGGCGAACAGCACGGCGGGCACGATGAGGAGCAGGCCTGCCGCCCAGCGGGTGATCATCCGGGTCAGGGTGAGTGCCGCGACGGCGAGGAAGGCGAGGTACGGACTCAGCTGGTGCGTGACCGCGACGGCGACCGAGATCACCAGCACCCCGTCACCGATGACGTAGCGGCCATAGCGGGGGTCGCCCATCCGCAGCATCAGCACGATGATGACGAACACGCCGACGAAGCCGAACATCTGAGGAGCGAAGAACGTCGTGTTGAGCGACGAGGCGAGCCCGAACACCAGTGCCGCCGACCAGGCGCGCTTCTCACCGTGGAACTGGCCCGCCACCGCCCATACCGCCAGGACCATGACGGCCGCGGCGACGGCGCCCCACACGGCCGCGTACAGCAGCAGGTCGTTCCAGCCGGACGCGACCTTGACGAACGCGGCTGACGCGAACAGGCCCGACCAGGCCTGATAGATGTCATTCTCGGGGAAGACCCGGCCGTATTTGACGATGGACTCGGCGATGCCGACGTGGCGCGCGGCGACCTGCACCGTGGGGAGCCCGTAGCTCACCGCCTGGACGGTCTGTACGACGCAGCTGAGCAGCACCACGGCCCAGCCCAGCCCGCCACCGCCTCCGCCGAAGGCCCAGGCCACGCTGCCGACGATGAGCAGCAGGCCAAGCCAGGCGACAGGGCCGGCCGCGACGATCGCGCCCCACTGCTGAGGCAGACCGTGCTTGGCTGCCGCGACAGCGAGGGCGAAACCGATCGTGGCCAGACCACCGGGGCCGAACGTCCAGTGCCGGATCCGGCGCGCGATCTCGGGCGCTGCCTGTCGGTCGATCCGCCGTAAGTCACCGGAGGCGATGACCGCCCCGAAGCTGGAGGTCGCGAGCAGGAGCACGGTGGCCACGGGTCGTACGTGCCACCAGCCGAACCAGGCCATGGGCAGGGAGATGAGGACGAGTGCCGCGGCGCTGCCGAAGATGGTGGCCAGCGCCAGCGCGACGCCGCGCAGGTGGAAGTACAGGCCGATCACCGCGCCGGGGACCAGCTGGAGCGCCAGCGTCACCCACAGGCCGGGCACACCGCCGCTCGGAGCCTGCCACGCGATGATCGCCGCGACGCCTCCGAAGATCAGGATGGCGATCCCGGCGACCGTCCTGACAAGGGATTCGTCGATCGGCGCGGTCACTGGCGCGGCACGGAATGTCGAGCTCATCGGCTGCCTCGCAGGTGAGAGGCATCTTGATCGCCGACTCGCCCAGGTATCTTGAGTGCATGCTGGAACGTCCGATGTCCCCGTGGGGAGAACCCGAGTGGCCGGGTGCAGTCTGGATCGGTGCGTGCGACCGAACCGATATCGAGGGTGAGAGTCCGCTGACGCTCGACGGGGCCGATGGCTACCACAGTGCCCGGATCCTCGTAAGGGACGGTCGCACTCTGCTGGGCTTCGTCACGGTGCCGGTCACAGAGGGAAGTGTCTCCCGCGCGACTGTGCGTGATGGCGTCGCCACGCTGCCGGACCGGACGCCCGAATCTGATCCGCCGACCCCGCCCATCAGCGTGGTGATGTGCAGCCGCGACCGCGCCAAGCTCCTCGCCGAAGCGCTGGGGGCCGTCCTCGAGACCGACTACCCGACGTTCGAGGTCATCGTCGTTGACAACGCCGGTTCTACCCACGAGACCCGCGACTTCGCGGCGAATCACCCCGACGACAGGGTGCGGTACGTGTCGGAGCCTCGGCCCGGCCTGTCGCGGGGACGCAACCGCGGACTGCGCGCGGCGGCGTACGACATCGTCGCGTTCGTCGACGACGACGTCATCGTTGACCGGCACTGGCTCACCGGGGTGGCAGCCGGCTTCGCCCGCGCCGATGATGTCGCTCTGGTCTGCGCCCTCGTGGCGTCGGGCGAGGTCCGTACGCGCCCCCAGGCATGGTTCGACAACCGCGTGACGTGGGACGACGCGAGAATCCCTCGCCAATACCGGCTCGCCGACCCGCCCGACGACGTCCCCTTGTTCCCCTTCCAAGTGGGTGCGTACGGCACGGGCGCCTGTTTTGCCGTGCAGCGCCGCGTCTACGAGCAGGTCGGCGCCCTCGACGTCGCCATGGGTCTCGGCACCCCGACGATGAGTGGCGAGGACATCGATCTCTTCGTCCGTATCATCTGCGCTGGCTGGGCCGTCGCCGTGGAGCCCGCCGCCGTGGTGTGGCACCGTCACCGTGCCGAGATCTCCGCTCTGAAGACGCAAGCCCGCGGGTACGGCGTAGGTCTCGGTGCCTGGATCACGAAGACGGCACTCGACCCCAAGCTGCTCCGCCTTGCACTGCCGCTGCTTCCCGCCGCTGTGGGCCGCATTCGCACCCTCGCCACCGGAGGGTCGGCGGATCCCGAGCAGATCGACCGCGACTTCGGGCTCCCCATCGGATACACACGCCGCCTGGGTCACCTCGAAGTGCGCTCGGCGCTCGCCGGACCCGTACAGTACGTGCGATCGGTGGTCGCAGCGCTCCGTCCCTGAGTCACCCATGGGTGGCCGTTCGGCGTCCGTCGAGGGAATCGGGGAGTTCTGACACCAGGCGACCGCTCAACGAGGGGAAGGTGGCGAGCACTTCGTCGCGAAGGTCGGAGAGCAGCAGCAGTACCTCGTCGGCGTCCGCGGCCACCAGCTCGTCGGGGGAGATCACCGGGATGCGGCTGACGGGGAGGCAGCGGCCCTGCTTGGCCGGCGCCGCATCGGCGATAGCGGTGAAAGCGCGTGTCGCGTCCCCCACACCTGCCAGCAGAGCGACCGCGCGTGACGGCGCGCCGTACCCGTACAACCGCGTGGCGCTTGCCGCGTGGCCCTCGAGGTACGTGCGGAGCCGGTCGATGCTCATACCGACGCTGTCCCTCAACGCCGCGAAGCCCGCTGCCGTGGTGAGGCCGACAGCAGCCTCGGACTCGTACGCCTCACGCAGCGTCGCATCGGGCTCACCGCCGCGCTGTGCGACGACGAGGGCGGTCCCTCCGTACAGGTCGTAGCGGCGCAACCGGATCGGTACGAATCCGACGCGCGCGAGGGCGTTCGTCAGGGAGGTGATCGAGTAGTACGCCATGTGGCCGTGCCGGAGCGCCGTCCACTGGCCGCTCGCGACGATGTCACCCGCTGGCTGGATCGTGAAGACGAGGATCCCGTCAGGCGAGGTCGCCGCGGCGCGCTCGGCGAAGGCGGCCGCCTGGTCAGCGTCGTGCATGATGCCGAAGGTGTCGATGACGACATCGGCTGACCCTTCCGCCGCGATCAACCCCTGTTCCACGTACGGCGCAATGCCCGACCCGCCGTGGGGCGACGCGAACTCACGGACCGTCTCCCGTCCGGCGAGCAGGTCTGCAAGATCGGCGACGGCCTGTCGCTCCTGCTGGAGCGCGGCGGCCAGCTCGGGGACCGGGATCTCCGGCTCGTTCGTGTCGTCGAACTGCAGCTGCGCAAGGCCACATGACGGGCAGACCCACATGGCCAAGGGATGCGTGGGGTCCGGCAGCGGATCCGCCGCCAAAGGGTAGTGCCGCATGGACGGTTGGAGCCCGAGATCGAGGGCCACATCCTCGGCGCCACCAGGCGCGCCGCACAGCGCGCACATCATCGCGGACCCCAGTGCAGAATGGAGTCATGGAAGTTCGGCCCACCGCTCTGGCAGGCGTCATGACATTCCACCCCCGCCGCACCCACCGCGACGAGCGTGGCCTGTTCACACGAACGTTTGACGCCAGCGTCGCGGCCGAGCACGACATCGTGTTCGGACCTCTTACCCAGGACTCGCAGTCCCGTTCGGCCCCGGGCGTGCTGCGCGGTCTTCACGGTCGTCGCGGCAAGGGTGAGGCGAAGCTCGTACGCGTCGCGGTCGGCGCGATCCTCGACGTGATCGTCGACGCGCGCCCCGACTCGCCGACGTTCGGGCAGCACATCGAGCTCGTACTCGACGACCAGGACTTCACGTCTGTCTTCATCCCCGCCGGCTTCCTCCACGGCTTCCAGGTGATCTCGGAGACCCCTGCCGACGTGGCGTACCGCATCGATACTCCGCACAGCCCGAACGAAGACGTCACTGTCCGCTACGACGACCCGGATCTCGCGATCGCATGGCGTCCCGGCAGCCCGATCCTCAGCCCCCGCGATGCGGCGGCCGGAAGCTGGGCGGAGCTCGTGGCGGCGACTCACGCGACCCGCAGCTCCGCGTTGAGCACGCCTGCCCCCTGAAGCTCGCGGATCCTCGCCAGGCGTACGAACCTCTCGTCGAAGGCCTGCTGCGTCATGCCGTACTCGCGGTACGCGGCGGCCAACTCCCGCGCGCCGTCGGCGATGCTCCGGTGCACCCGTACCGTCGGCAGCGTCTCGCGCAGCAGCGAGAAGTCCACGCGGTACGAGCGGGGGTCGTTGCCCGCCTCGCCGGTGATCCGTACGGTTGCACCGGTCTCGGCGGCCACGGTCTGGGCGATCTCGGCGACCGTGACGTTGTTGCTCTCGTCGCCCACGTTGAGCGCCTTGCCCTGTACGGTCTCGGCCGGTGCGACCAGTGCGGCGGCGAACACATCGGCGATGTCGGCGGCGTGCACCAGGGGGCGCCACGGCGTCCCGTCGGACTTCACGAGCACCTCCCCGGTGAGCAGGGCGTAGCCGATGAGGTTGTTGAGGACGATGTCGGCGCGCAGCCGCGGGGAGAACCCGAAGGCCGTCGCGTTGCGCAGCGACACGGTCGTGTACTCCTCATCGGCGAGCTCCAGCAGGTCCGACTCGACCCGCACCTTGCTCACCGCGTACGGCGTGACCGGCGCCAGCTCGGCGTCCTCGCCCACGAGACCAGACCCGGCCGCTCCGTACACGGAGCAGGTCGAGGAGTAGAGGAAGCGGCCGACACCGGCCTGCTTGGCCAGCCTCGCCAGACGTGACGACGCGTGGTGGTTGATGTCGTACGTGATCTCCGGCGCGAGCGAGCCCAACGGATCGTTGCTCAGCGCAGCAAGGTGGATCACGGCGTCGAAGCCCTCGAGGTCGGCGAGGACCACCTCGCGCAGATCGCGCTGCAGCGTGGGCGGGTCGACCGGTCGCGGGCCGAGCACGTTGTCGGCGAACCAGCCGGTGTCGAGGCCCGTGACCTCGTGTCCAGCAGCCACGAGCACGGGCGCCATCACCGTACCCAGGTAGCCCTGGTTGCCGGTCAGCAGAACCTTCATGCGTGCTCTCCGATCTCGATGACGCTCTTCGCGACGACGAATCCCTCCGCGTAGCGCGCGTTGCACTGCGCTCCGCGCACCCGCATCAGCCCGAGGAAGGCTTCCTCGTCGAACCAAGCATGGCCCGTCTGGCTGGGGTAGTGCTGCTCCAGGAGCGCGCTCTTGGAGCGGGCATGGGCGTCCGACACCGGGACGTACGTGGTGAGGGGCGGCAGGTCGGACTCGTACTTGAGGATCTCGTAGCCCCAGATCGGCTGGGTGCGGAACTCGGTGACGAGGAGCTCCGCGAGAAGGCGATGGTCCTGATGGGCGTCCGTCGCGTGCGGACCGATGACGAGGTCGGCGGCCGCGGGCAGCGACTTCTTGAACATCGCCAGCATCTGCTTGGCGGCCGACCAGTGCGCAGGCGTACGTGCGTCGGGCAGGTCCTCGATCGTCACCGCCACACCGGGGTGGAAGGCCTCCAGCGCGGCCCGCTCCTCGGCCTCTCGGGGAGTGCCGGCTCCCGTGAGCACGAACGCTGACACGGTGACCTCCGGGAATGCCTCCCGGATCGCGAGCAGCGTCGCGCCGCAGCCGATGGCGATGTCGTCGCAGTGAGCGCCGGCGACGACCACGTGGCGAAGGCCGGAGAGCTCGAGGCTCATGGGAGACACCTCCGCCATGGTGCCTTTCCGTCCTCCCAGAGCTCGTGGAGCACGGCACGTTCCTTGAACGTGTCCGCAGGCATCCAGAACCCGTCGTGGTGGTAGCTGGTCAGGCGGCCGAGCGCCGCGAGCTCGGCGAAGACGGTCGGCACGATGTCCTTCCGGTTGCCGAGCCGCTCGAGCACTGCGGGCCGCATCAGGAGGTAGCCACCGTTCGTACGGATAGGCAGCTCACTGATCGAGTAGACCTTCGTGGCCTTCCCGTCGGCGTCGGAGTCGATGATGTGGAACGAGCCCTGTGGCTTCACGGCGAGGAACATCGCGTCGGTCTCAGGCTCGGTCTTCATCCGGGCGACCATGGCGTCGAGGTCGACGTCGGTGAGCACGTCGGAGTAGTTCGCGAAGAACATCTCCTCGCCCGCGACCGAGTCCGCGACGAGATGCAGCCGCTCGCCGATCGGCGTGTCCAGGCCGGTGTCGACGCAGTCGACCTTCCAGTCGCCCGCGAAGTCCCACACCTCCTGCGCATCGTCGATTGCCGACCGGATCTGGTCGGCCGCGTACCCGAGGCAGAGCGTGAAGTCCGTGTGCCCGTACGAGGCGTAGTAGTTCATGATGTGCATCACGAGCGGGATCTCGCCGACGAGCTGGAGGGGCTTGGGAAGGCCTTCGCCGTCCCAGCCGCGCATCCGCATACCGTACCCGCCGCAGAACAGGACGACCTTCATGAGTCCACCCCCAAGATCACGACGTCGAGCTGGGGCAGCGGGAACACGAGCCGTGTGCCCGGTCGCAGCTCCGCAGCGAGCTGGGCGGTGATCTCCGCCCGAAGGTTCCATGGAAGCACAAGCACGTCATCCGGAGCGTCCTCGACGAGGTGCTCGGGAGGAACGACAGGGATGCGCGCGCCCGGGGTGAAACGGCCATGCTTGTACGGGTTGCGGTCGGCCAGGTATGCGACGAGATCGGGCCGGATGCCGCAGTAGTTGAGCAGCGTGTTGCCCTTGCCCGGTGCGCCGTACCCCGCGACGCGACGTCCTGAGCGGCGCGCCTCGATGAGGTAGGCGACGAGGTCGTCGCGGACCCGCGAGGTCTCGCGCGCCAACCCGAGGTAGCCCTCGACCGTGTCGAGGCCCGCTGCGCACTCGGTCTGGATGACCTCGGCGACCCGTGGCGACGGGATGGCGCCGGCCTCTTCGGGAGCAGCCCACAGCCGGATCGAGCCGCCGTGCGTCTCGAGCAGCTCCACGTCGACGAGACGCAGCCCGCCCAGGCGGAGGGCGCCGGCGGCCGCGAGGACCGTCCAGTACTGGAAGTGCTCGTGATAGATCGTGTCGAACTGGGCCTTGCTCACCAGCGACAGGGCATGGTGCACCTCGATGGAGACCCGTCCCTCCTCAGCCACGAGGGCTCGCAACCCGCGGGTGAAACCGAGGATGTCGGGGATGTGCGCCCACACGTTGTTCGCGACGACCAGGTCGGCCTTGCCGTGCTCAGCCGCGATCTTCGTACCGAACTCCTCGTCGAGGAAGGCCGTGACCGTCGGCACGCCCTTCTCGACGGCAGCCGCCCCGACATTGACGCTGGGCTCGATGCCGAGACACCGGATGCCCTTGGCGACCACGTGCTGGAGCAGGTAGCCGTCGTTGCTGGCGACTTCGACGACGAACGAGTCGGGGCCTAGCCCGAGCGAGTCGACGCTCGCCTCGACGAAGCGCCGCGCGTGCTCGACCCAGCTCGTCGAGAACGAGGAGTAGTAGGCGTAGTCGGTGAACGTCTCATCGGGCTGGATGAGCGCCGGGATCTGGAGCAGTCGGCACTCGGGGCACAGGCGCAGGTGCAGGGGGTACGTGGTCTCGGCGACATCGAGCGCCTCTGCCGGCAGGAAGGCCTCGCAGGGCGGGCTGGCTCCCAGATCGAGCACGGACACCAGGTCCTTGTGCCCGCAGAGCCTGCAGGTCGTGGTCATCGACTGTCCCCCCTTGCCTCATCGGCTCGGCGGATCGCGAGCCGTCCGACGACGTACCCCACCATTGTCACGAGAAGACCGGTCACGATCGCGGCGGCCCCGGCGGCGCCCTTGATACCCCGCCGTGGCACGCTGCTGAGCTCGCGCAGCACGCCGCGCGGCAGCACGTGGGTGGTGTACGTGGTCTCGGTCGACAGCCCCACTCCCCGCGTCGTCCGGGCGACGACGGCCGCCTTCGAGATGCCCTCGGCGTAGCACCGGTGCCACAGGTACGACCAGGTCGTGCGCTGCGGAGTGACGCGGTGGCGGACCTTCGAGGCGGGCTCGAACAGGATCCGCGACCCGGGGGCCGCGGCTGCCCGGATGCACAGCTCGGTCTCCTCGCAGCCGTACGGGATCGTTCCCACCCTGCCCATGTCCTCGCCGAACAGGCCCGCTGTCGCGAAGACTCCTGCCCGGAACGCCATCGAGCAGCCCATGACGTTGCGCACGATCGACACGGTGCGCGGCTGCCCGGCGTACGTGCAGCCGATCACCCAGTCGAACTCGCCCCGATCGCCGTCGGCAGCGGGCAGCATCGACGGCCTGCCGCCCTCGGGCCAGCGGGGGATCGCAGCGCCACCGGTGATGATCACCGACTCGTCGTCGAACGGAGCCAACAGGCCCGCGAGCCAACCAGGTTCCGGTACGGCGTCGTCGTCGAGGAAGACGATGATGTCGGCATCGGTCTCTGAGATGCCCGTGTTGCGGGCTCCGGACAGCCCACGGGTCCGGCTGTTCTCGAGCAGCCTCATGTCGTCTCCGACGAAGAACCCCTGCGCCTTCTCGTACAGCTCAAGGGAGTGATCGACGACGAGCACGATCTCGCCCGGGTGCCCTGACTCGGCGAGCTGGCTCCGAGCTTCGCCGATGCCCCTGACGATGTCGTCCCACCGGTTGACGGTGTAGGCACAGACGACGATCGCGATCCGCATGAGTGTGGCCCTTGACGGCGACGGACTTATCTCCGCCGCTGCCATGACTAGGCGGCGACGCCCGTCGCGTCCGCCGAGCTGAGACGCGCCCTGAGGATGCAGTCGGCGAGGTGGCCGTGTCGCGGAGAGGCGGTCTTGAGAGGGGCCTGCTTCG
>Ga0209123_1002536_pt1 | contig 15225 bp, 14 predicted proteins | sample BarGraIncu00431A_FD_184500 | JGI IMG/M metagenome (GOLD analysis project Ga0209123, IMG submission 184500) | Arctic peat soil microbial communities from Barrow, Alaska, USA - Barrow Graham LP Incubations 004-31A (SPAdes) (version 2) | ecosystem: Environmental > Terrestrial > Soil > Wetlands >...
CCCCTGCTTCCATGGCCAACAGGGAGGCTTGCCAGATTTGATCAGGCGAGAGAACTCCAGTTTCCAAAATTACCTTTAAATGCGCCTGTCCGATTGCCTTTTTGATTTCCGAAATTTCACGGGTACAGGTTTCATAATCGCCTTCCATAAAGGCCCACAGAGGCATTACAATGTCAATTTCATCGGCTCCGGCAGCAACAGCCATACGTACTTCCTGAATTTTAACTTCGGTAAAAGTCATCGAGGAGGGAAAACCTCCGGCTACGGCAGCAATTTTCACTCCCGAAACTTTCAGTGTTTCTTTTACCGTTTGAGCCATATTGGGGTAAATACAGATCGCGGCCACGTTTTTTAATGCAGTATATTTGGCTGGAAATTGATTCACTTTTTCAGTAAATGCTCTGACTGAACTGATGGTATCGGTTGAGTTCAAGGTAGTTAAATCGATACACGAAAGGGCTGTTTCAAGCAACTCTCTGCTGCTGTTTTGAGCTGCTATTTCACGTATTTCAGCCAGTTCAGATTTGATATCTTCAATCGATAATGGGCAAGTTTCAATAGACATATTAAATAAGTTTAAAGTATAAAGTATAAAGTTTAAAGTTGCGTGCCGATTGGGTAGCGCTGCAAAGTTAACAATTTAGAGTTGCACCCAAATCGGCACGCAACTTTAAACCTTCAACTTTAAACCTTCAACAGTTCATTTAAGTTTTTCATTGTTCTGATGCCGGTCCCGGTCCCGGATGGTTTTCTTTTCAATGTTCTTAAGGAAAGCCTCGTTGAGATTGACTCCTGTTTGATTGGCCAAACAAATCAGCACCCATAATACATCGGCAATTTCATCCCCCAGATCTTTCCCTTCGTCAGATTTTTTGAATGACTGATCGCCGTATTTACGGGCAATAATTCTTGCCAGTTCACCCACTTCTTCGGTTAACATGGCCAGGTTGGTCAATTCACTGAAATAGCGCACTCCAATGCTTTTGATCCATTCGTCTACCATTTTCTGGGCTTCCAGGATGCTGATGTTGCGAGTTTCCATAGGTCTTTAATTAAAAGTCTTTATTTTTAGAATCCAAAATTATCGTTACCGGTCCATCATTTACAAGCGATATTTCCATGTGGGCGCCAAAAACACCTGTCCCTATTGATTTGCTGATCGCCTGGCTAAATGCTTCTACCAGTTGTCCATACAACGGAATCGCTGTTTCGGGACGAGCAGCATGAATGTATGAGGGCCGGTTGCCTTTACGGGTACTGGCATGAAGGGTAAACTGGCTGACCAGCAATATTTCACCTCCTAAATCCAAAACTGAATGATTCATCACCCCCTGTGTATCATTGAAAATGCGCAACTGGCAAGTCTTTTTGACCAGCCAATTGATATCTTCAACAGTATCGGCTTCTTCTATTCCGGCCAGTATCATTAGGCCATAGCCAATTGCAGAGACCAATATATCCTCCACTTTGACAGAAGCTGAACTTACCCTCTGAATAACCAATCTCATGAACTCAATTTTTAGCAAATTTATAAAAACAAATTGGGGAATTAAACATTGTGAAGCAATATCTTGTTTAATTTTGAATTTTAAGAATTAAACAAGATAAATTTATTCTATCCTATGATACAAAAGTGGATTATTTTATGTATATTTATTCTATGTTATAATTCTCCAATTTATGGCCAGAAGTCGGCATTGAAGGGAAGGGTAATTGATGCTTTGAGTAATGAACGGCTGGCTTTTGTAAATGTGGTAGTTGTTGGAACACAGATAATTGCCACAACGGACCTTGACGGAAATTTTCAGTTGAATGGACTGGTACCCGGATATGTAAGACTTCAGGCTTCATTTTTAGGATACTTTCCAAGCCTGTCTGTGGAAATTCAGGTGAGCAATGCTACAGTCGCTTTTCTTGAAATTAAAATGGAAAGGAAGGATACTGAAATTGGAGAAGTGACGGTCAGCGCTTCACCTTTCAGGAAAACAGAGGAGAGTCCGGTTTCACTCAAGACCATTGGTATTGCGGAGATTGAAAAAAGTCCGGGTGCCAATCGTGATATATCAAAAGTTATTCAATCGTTCGCCGGGGTTTTGTCAACACCTTCATTTCGCAACGACATCATTATCAGGGGTGGAGGACCTTCCGAAAGTCGGTTTTACCTTGATGGTGTTGAAGTTCCGAACATCAATCATTTTGCCACCCAAGGCGCTTCAGGAGGGCCTGTGGGCATTCTGAATGCCGATTTTCTGAGGGAGGTAAATTATTATTCAGGAGCGTTTCCGGCAGATCGGGGAAATGCCCTGAGTGGAGTATTTGAGTTTGCTCAGGTTGATGGTAATGCTGATAAGTTGAAATTCAGGGGGACTTTGGGGGCCTCGGAAGTGTCGGCCACCGTTGATGGACCCGCTTCGGATAAGACAACGTTCATTGTTTCAGCTAGAAGATCGTATCTGAAATTACTGTTCAAAGCGCTGCAACTGCCATTTTTGCCTACTTTTAATGATATGCAGTTCAAAGTCAAGACCCGCATCGATGCCAAAAATGAACTCACTTTCATTGGCTTGGGCGCTATCGACTTATTCGATCTGAACACGGAAATTAAAAATCCAGATGATCAGCAGAAATATATATTGAGCGAAGTTCCGGTAAATCAACAGTGGAGCTATACGGTGGGAGGGGTTTACAAGCATTTCAGGGAAAATAGTTATCAAACTTTGGTGGTCAGCAGAAGCCATTTGAACAATTCAATTAAGAAATATTTTGATAACGATCAAAGTTCAGAAGCCAACAAAATTCTTGAGTATACCTCACAGGAAATTGAGAATAAGATCAGGTTTGAAAACAACGTTCGCGTACATAATTTCAAGCTTAATTTTGGAACAAATATTGATTTTGCACGCTATACCAACAGTACTTTTCAGCGTCGCTATTACAATGGCGGCATTCTGGATGTGAATTACAATACTGATCTGAATTTTATGAAATATGGATTATTTGGTCAGGCAAGTCATACTTATTTTGAAGAACGATTAACAATGTCAGCAGGTTTCCGAATGGATGCCAACAATTATTCAAAAGGCATGAATAATCCGCTGGAGCAATTTTCACCACGCATTTCGGCTTCCTATATGCTGACTGATAAGTGGAGTCTTAATTTTAATACGGGTCGCTATTTTCAATTGCCGGCCTATACCACATTGGGATTCAAGCAGAACAACTTGTTCGTGAACCGGAACAATCATTTGAAATACATTTCGGTTGATCATTTTATTGCAGGGATTGAATATAAGCCTGCCTCCGCTGTACAATATTCAGTGGAAGGATTTTACAAGAACTACCGGCACTATCCGTTCTCGGTAAGAGACAGTATTTCGCTGGCCAACAAAGGGGCCGATTTTGGTGTAGTGGGTGATGAAGAAGTCGTTTCAACTTCAAAAGGAAGGGCTTACGGAGCTGAATTTCAGGCGCGTATCAGTTCGTCAAAGGGCTATAATCTGAATTTATCGTATACCTTGGTGCGCAGTGAATTTCAGAACGCGAACAACCAATATATCTCATCATCCTGGGACAGTAAGCACATTTTGAGCCTGACCGCAAGCGCAGCGCTGAAACGTGGCTGGCAGGTGGGTTCACGTTTCCGTTACGTGGGTGGATTGCCCTATACACCTTACGACCTGAATCGCTCATCCTTGATTGCTGCCTGGAACCTTCGGGGGGCTCCTTATCTGGACAATTCGAAATTGAATTCAGAACGATTTGGGGCTTTTCACCAGTTGGATATTCGGGTGGATAAAGCATATTATATGAAAAGGATGACATTGAAATTTTATGTTGACATTCAAAACGTGTATAATTTCCATTCGCAATCCCAGGATATAGTGGTTCGTGAACAAGATGCCAACAGTAATTTCCTGACCACAGATAACGGAGCTCGCTACGTTTTGAGGATTGTCAAAAATACTTCTGGAACCATACTACCAACAATAGGGATTCAGGTAGAATTTTAATGCTTTTGGAAATGAACTTTCAGGGTATTCAAATCCTTGTAGGTTTTAATTAGATTAAAATAAACGTAATCTAATCCGGAGTAATAAAAAAGCAACTAAATTTGTGTAATCATTTTAAAAAACAAGATCATGGCATCAGTTACAATAAAAATAGACACACGGAGTAAAAAATCCCAATATTTACTTGGTTTGATTTCCGAACTTGCTAAGATTGATAAAGGAATTTCTTTTGTCGATGATGAAACAGATGTTCTTAAAAGTATTGATCAAAGTTTTAAAGAGCTTGAATTAGTACGAAAGGGAAAATTAAAACCAAATCCAGCCCGGAACATCCTAAGCAAGCTATGATAAATGTCTATACAATTCCAGAATTCGACAGAAGTTTAGTCAGGCTTTCAAAAAAATATAGAAGCTTAAAAACCGAATATCTTGAATTTATTGAAAAAGTTGAAAATGAAGGTGTTCAGGGAACGCCATTAGGCAATGGCATATTTAAAGCAAGGCTTGCCGTTAAATCGAAAGGAAAAGGGAAAAGTGGCGGTCTTAGGATTATTTCATTCAATGATGTAATAATCGCGCTTGAGGAGAAAATGGTTCTTTTGATTGATATTTACGACAAAAATGAGGTTTCAACAGTCGATAAAAAAATACTATTAAAAAGAATCGCCAATTTCATTTCAAAATTATAGTTATTTTTACCCGCTCATATTTAATGCTCTACAACCCGCACTGTAAAAGAAAACCCGAACACCTGTTTAAAACGATGTCCGGGTTTTGTGGTGCCACGTACTTTAAACAAGTGGCTTAAACCCTACCTCACTGAAATAGGTACTACCATCGGAACCAATATTTTCACACCCGCACAGGTAAAAACGATATGCGATAAAATTGGAGAACCTTAAATTTGTAGCTTACAGTCAGGTTTACTACCTTTGAACTAAAATATTTAAATACATGACAACAATAACAATTAACGAACGTACCGCAAAAGGGAAAAGCCTAATAGAATTTCTACGCAATTTCGAGGGTGAAAACTTTATCCGAATTGGTGAAGACCCAAACGCCGAAACACTAAAGGCCATTTCTGAAATTAGCAGTGGAAAAGGTAAAAGATATAAAACCGTTGATAGTTTGATGAGCGACTTAATGGCTGACTAATGGAAATTATTCGCAGCACACAATTTAAACGCGATTTTAAAAAAGTCATGAACAATCAGCCAAAAGTCGAACTATTTCAAAAGGCGTTAATGCATATTATTAGCGGTAAGCCCTTGCCAAAAACATACGATGAACATCCGTTAAAGGGCGATAAGCTTGGATTTATTGATATACATTTAGCTCCCGACTTCATACTAATCTACCGGATCGACAAACATAAATCGGAGCTTAACTTGGCACGTATTGGCTCACATTCCGATTTATTCAAATAACACACTTATCGACCATCAAATCCTAACGAACCCCGCTGGGCTTTTTTTATGCCTATACGTTTCCTCATTCCTGATATCCTCCTCCTACTATGGCTATTTCTTCTGTAATATCTCTGAATGGCAGATGTAAGAAAACCCGAACATCTGTTTAAAACGATGTCCGGGTTTTGTGGTGCCACCTGGATTTGAACCAGGGACACATGGATTTTCAGTCCATTGCTCTACCAACTGAGCTATGGCACCATTTTGAGTCCGGTGTGGACATTTATCGAAGCTTGCGGTGGTCGGTATTGTGCTTAATTCCGTTTCGCTTTCGGGTTGCAAATATAGACCAATTATTTAAACTACAAACACAAATTAATTGATCTCCGACATTTATTTTGTTCGGAGTGTCGAACCGTTTCTTTTTCATACTTTTGCAGACCAATTTATTTTACACTTTTTCAGGAAAACAATGCAGACATTCGTTTTAAAGAATGGAATCCGAATTATCCACCAGGAAGTAAACTCACCGGTTTCGTATTTTGGGGTTCTGATCAATACCGGATCGAGGGACGAGGAAGAAGACGAACAGGGCATTGCTCATTTTATTGAGCACGTGATCTTTAAGGGCACCCAATCGCGAAGGGCCTTTCATATTCTAAACCGGATTGAAGATGTGGGCGGCGAATTGAATGCCTATACCACCAAGGAGGAGACGGCGGTATATTCTACATTTCTGAGTGAATATTATCAGCGGTCGATGGAATTGATTAGTGATATATTAATTAACAGTACTTTCCCTGCCAAGGAACTGGAACGCGAAAAAGAAGTGATCATTGAAGAAATTAATTCCTACAAAGACAATCCTTCAGAGCTTATTTTTGATGAGTTTGAGGAAATTCTCTTCAATGGACATCCAATTGCGCGCAATATTCTGGGTACTCCTGAATTGCTTAAAACCTTCAGCAAAGATAGCATCCTGAAGTTTATGGATGAAAATTACCATACTGATCAAATAGTTTTAAGTTCTGTTGGTAATATTACGATGAAGAAATTTATTCATATGGCAGAGAGATATTTTGGCGCTATCCATGAGAATACACGCACCAAAAAACGAATTGATCATTACGATTACCATTCAGAAACCCGTATCGTTCAGAAAGATACTTTTCAGGCCCATTGCATCATTGGCAATATAGCTCCTGATGTTTTCAGTCCGAAGCGGATGCCAATGATTTTGCTTAATAATATTTTGGGAGGGCCTTCGATGAATTCGCGTCTGAATATGGTATTGCGTGAACGTAATGGTATGGCTTACAATGTTGAATCGGGGTACACCAGTTATTTTGATACCGGTGAGTTCACTGTTTACTTCGGAACCGATAAGGAGAATATGGATCAGGCTTTGCGTTTGGTAAACAGAGAGTTCAGGAAAATTAAAGAGCAATCCATGGGTATTCTGCAACTGAGCAGGGCCAAAAAACAACTGATAGGTCAGTTAGCGATTTCGACCGAGAACAGAGAAGAACTGATGCTCTCATTGGGTAAAAGCCTGCTGTTTTTCAATCGTGTGGATTCCATGGAAGTGATTTATGAAAGGATTGAAAAGGTTGACAGCAGTGATATTCTCGATATTGCCAATGAGCTTTTGGATGAACCGCAAAGCAGTATTTTAATCTATCAGTAATACCAATAGAAGTCAGGTTGTTTGATGTGTTATTTTTGTGTTCAGAAGAGATTTGAAGGATATTGACAACCTTAAGCTAAGGGATGCAGTCTCAGAAGCATTTTAACAGCCTTTTAAAGGAGAATCGAATAGAAAAGTGAGTGGTTTGCGAATTGGATGTGAAATAACCTAATGTGATCAGATTGTTTGGCCTTTGGTACCCAAAGGTACACATTTTTTATGAAAAACCAATATATTTACCAATAAAATTTTCAGGGATAAATCAGATTCGCTTAAGTACCATATTAAAGGTCAGCGACACGAGTCATAGGATGCTGATATCCATGCCATTACAATATTGCATTGGAAGAACCAATATCATCGATCGAAATTACAAAAATTAATAATTCATAGTCCTATAAAATGAAGAAAGCCTTTTTACTTGATCAGTATATCATCAACCATATTTCGCCTGAGGAGGATTATTTGCAGGAGCTTGATCGGGAGACCAACCTGAAAGTAATGGGGGCGCGCATGTTGTCTGGACATTTACAGGGTCAAATACTCAGTATGATCAGCGCCATGATCAAACCCAGGAGCATTCTAGAAATCGGTACTTTTACAGGCTATTCAGCCTTGTGTCTGGCCAAAGGATTGACAGAAGGCGGCAAACTTCATACCATAGAAATTGACGACGAACTGGAGCCGATGGCACAAAAATACTTCATCAAATCGGGAATGGCCAACCGAATCGTTCAACACATCGGCGATGCCCGACAAATTATTCCTACATTTGATCAATCGTTCGACCTGATTTTTCTTGATGCCGACAAACGTGATTACTGCGATTATTACCACATGGTTTTCAATTTGATACCTGTTGGAGGTTTTCTTCTGGCCGACAATATTCTATGGAGCGGTAAAGTGATTGATCCATTGGCTGCCAATGAAGAGCAGACGCGTGGAATTCTTGCATTCAACGATTTGGTTCAGAATGATGTACGAGTACAAAACGTTATCCTTCCGGTTAGAGATGGACTCATGCTGGTGCAGAAGACGAGAAAATGAGAAAATGAGAGAATGAGAAGGTGAGAAAGTTAGAAAGTGAGAAGATGAGAAAATTCTCATAATCTCATTTTCACATTTTCTCACCTTCTCATTTTCTCACTTTCTCAATTTATTCTCAGGCTCGATCCCACTTTCAGGGTTTTTTGAGCTGTGATCCTATTGGTGGCGCAAAGTCTTTTAACCGATGTGTTGTACTTTCTTGCAATGATTCCCAAGTTATCTCCTTTTCTGATGATATGTTTTTTCGGATTAGCCTTGGCAATTGCCTTGGATGAAGTTTGAACTTTATCGGAAGTATTAATTTTTTCGACCGAAGGTTCTATCTCAGTATTTATAATATTTACTGCCAGAGGAGGTGCGTTTTCAATAATTGGTTTCAGCTTGAAGTTGTCGGGGTTGATTTCAAACTTTTGATTCATGTAATAAACATGATTGCTGCGTAAGGCACAATTTTCGATGTCGATATATTTGTTTGAATCAAAGGGTATTCCAAACAGTCGGGTTTCAAAATGTAGATGATCGCAGGTAGCACGACCTGTTCGCCCACCTAGTCCGATTAAATCACCTGCTTTGATGGTGTCATTTACCTTTACCTTGATTGCTTTAAGATGGCCATAAAGCGTTTCCAGGCCATTATTATGTCTTACGAGCACAAGATTACCATAACCATTGAACCGTTTGGCGAGCCTCACTTTACCGTCAAAGGCACAACGCACGGTGTCGCCCGAATTTAATTTTATATCGGTACCAGTGTGCATCCTATGGCCACGGGGTCCAAATTTTGAAAGCAGTCTGCCTCTTACCGGTTGCACATACGGATGATCGTAGGGTTCAGCCAGGGTGATGGTAATGAGGGCATCTTTGGGGGGAAGGGTATTGAGCGGATATTTAATTTGGGTACTGTTCCAGATATTTTTATAGAGTGTTTCGTCGTTAGAAAGTAGAGAGTCACCCGATAAATCTTCCAATGAATTGATCAATGAATCAATTTCGGTCTCATTGATAGAAGTGGTTATTGTATCTTTAACAACTTGATTTGAATAGGCGCAGACTGAAATAAACAGACTGACGAATAATGTAATTGTGCGTAACTTCATCTTCAAAATTTGGGTTATTACTAAGAGGTCAAAAATTCGAACGAATCAAAAGTAGCATTCTCATTATTTAATTGTGCATTTTTTACAAAATACATGGTTCCATTAACAAACAATAACAGCTTTTCATACCTTTGCCGCAGATTTTTAATGTAAACTTGTACAATGAAAAATAGTGGTTCCCATAAGATTCTGAGGTATTTACTCTTCGGATTTGTGGGCTTATTCGGAATAATTGGCTTTGTATTGACAATGGCCTTTTTTGCAGTAAAATTTCATTTGACTGATGACCCCGGTGTTGTGGATCGCAACGATAGGTATTTTCAGGAAATCGAAGATAAATATGGCAGCTCAAAGGAGGTCGATTCTGCGAAGGTAAACTTCAGCGAGGAACGGTTACTGTATAATTTATCTGTATTAAACAGGTACTATCCGGCCAATGCCTATTTCATCCAGAATGCTTACTATAAGAGTCACAATCTGATAGAAGCCCAGCGGATGATCCATGCGGTGAACATTCACATGCAGGACAATGCCGAATACCATGCAGCAGTCAACAAGTTCGAAGAAAAAAATGGTCCCAAACAAGGTCAGCCTAAGAGCAAAAGTATTTTTGAATGGATGAATATATCGGAATGGACGGATTTTAAATATGCCGTTGCCAAAGACAAGGGCCTGATCGATTCAGCCGCCAACCTTACCGGCGTTGAGCCCCGTCTGATCGTGGCAGTTTTGGTAGGAGAACAAATCCGACTGTTCAATTCAAATCGTGAAGCATATAAAAAATGGATCGGTCCATTGAAAATCCTTTCTGTAGAAACAACTTTCTCTTTAGGGGTAACTGGTATCAAAGTTCCTACTGCCCAACGGATCGAAAAGAACCTGTACGACAGCGCCTCGCTGTTTTACCTGGGTGAAAAATACGAACATCTTCTTGATTTTAAAACCCAAAATACTTCCCAGGAACGATTTAACAGGCTGACCTCTTATAAGAATCATTTTTATTCGTATCTTTATGCAGCCCTTAACGTGAAGCAGATTAAGATGCAGTGGGAGAAGTCAGGATTCCCAATCGGCGATCGCCCTGAGATTTTGGCGACTCTCTACAATATAGGCTATGAAGTGTCCATTCCGAAAGAAAACCCGGTAGTCGGCGGTTCCGGAATCAATATTCGAGGTATCAAATATTCATTTGGGGCGGTGGCCTACGAATTCTATTACTCCGGCGAATTATACGATCTATTCCCCTTTAAGAATGCGAAATTTGACTTTACGGATGTATAAATTCATTCATTACCAGAACTTTAAAGGAAGAGTATCCCAGTTTTTGTTCATACTGTTTTTTCTTACAGGTTTAGGGGCCAGGTCTCAGAATAACTGGATCAAAACAATTCCCTGGATTACCTTAACCGATGGCTTACAGTATGTTGAGCTGGATGCGCCTGAGAAATCGGTGGTCAACGATTCAAAACTGACCATCCTGAAAGTGGATACCTGGAAATTCGATTTCCAATTCCTGACCGCATCCGAACATGGTAAGCGCCTTCGTACGGCTGAGGAATGGGCAAAGGAGTTCGACCAAAATATTATCATCAATGCCGGCATGTACAACTACAATAAGGTACATTCGAATAAAGGCTATATGAAGAATTACAATCACCTGAACAACCCTGACAAAAGCGGATATTACAATGCCATATTGGCCATGCACCCAAAGGATAAATTAAAGCCTCCCTTCAAAATCATTGACATAACTTATCAGGATTGGGCTAAGGTAAAGACCCAGTATTTCTCTTTGTGCCAGGGCATGCGTATGATTGGCCAGGAGGGGGAAGGAATGGCCTATTCAAAAAGACCGGATCAATCCTGCAGTATGGTGCTCACCGCGACGGACAATGTCGGTAACCTATACATTATATATACACGTTCACCCTATACCCACCTTGCCATGATTGGTTTTCTACAAGGCCTGCCATTAAATATCCGCACCACAGTCTATCTGGAAGGGGGCCCCGAAACCAGCTTATATGTTAACACCGGTGACACTGTGATTGCCAAATATGGCAGCTACGTTTCAAACACCTGCGACAATGACGACAACGACCATTTTCGAAAAATTCCCAATGTTATTGCTCTTCGTAAAAGGAAGTAAAATTTTTCTTATCTTGCAACTTTGAATTGTATCAATATAACAAAATCAGGAAACTATTGTTTAATATGTTTCCGGTTGGAAATCATTTATAAGACATTACATGAAGAAGCAAGTTGAATCCATCATTGTCGATCCTGAAGCCTCAGGTAAAGTAATTGATAAAATCTCCGATCCTAAAACCGATCGATTTCCCATCGTTGGTATAGGCGCTTCTGCAGGAGGACTGGAGGCATTGGAACAGTTTTTTGGAAATGTACCTGCCAATTGCGGAATGGCCTTCGTGGTAATCCAGCATCTGGATCCTCATCACAAAGGGATTATGCCCGAATTGCTTCAACGCGTTACACCCATGAAAGTAATTACGGTGACCGACCGCTTAAAAATCAAAATAAATTGTGTGTATGTGATTCCTTCCAATACGAGCATGTCGATTCTCAAGGGAGCCCTGTATTTGTTTGATCCCATTGAAACACGTGGCCTGCGCTTGCCGGTTGATTATTTCCTGAAATCACTGGCCGATGACCAGGGAGAAAACAGCATCGGAATTATCCTTTCCGGCATGGGGTCTGATGGTAGCATTGGGATGAAAGCCATCAAAGAGAAAGAGGGTATGGTGTTGGTACAGGATCCTGAATCAGCCAAATTCGACAGTATGCCTCGTTCGGCCATCGAAACAGTGGCCATTGATATTGTTGCTTCTGCCAATGATCTGCCTGCAAAACTGATGGCTCTCATCAAGGTGGTCCCTCGTATGAATGTCCAGCAGGAATTGGAGAAAGATTCCAGTTCACTCGAAAAAATCATTATTCTTTTACGCTCACAAACCGGTAATGACTTCTCCGAATATAAAAAAAACACCCTGTACCGTCGTATCGAACGACGCATGGATATTCATCAAATCAGTAAAATAGTTTCGTATGTTCGCTATTTGCAGGAAAACCCTGCTGAGTTGGATATTCTTTTCAAAGAACTATTGATTGGAGTGACCAATTTCTTCCGTGACGCTTCTGTCTGGGAATATATGAAAGACAATGTAATTCCATCCCTGATTGCCACAATGCCCCACGGTCAGATACTCAGGGCTTGGATACCAGGCTGTTCAACAGGCGAAGAGGCCTATTCACTTGCCATTGTTTTTATGGAAGCAATCGGAAAAATCATCCCTAACAAGAATTTAACATTGCAGATATTTGCTACCGATCTGAATACAATGGCCATTGAAAAAGCCCGCAAAGGTATCTTTTCCCCAAATATTGAAGCCGATGTATCTGTCGATCGTCTTAACCGGTTTTTTGTTAAAACCAATGATGACCAATACCGGGTAAGCGCTCAGATACGTGAGATGGTACTGTTTGCTCCTCAAAATGTGATTAAAGATCCACCTTTTACCAGGCTCGACATCCTTTCATGCCGTAACTTGCTGATTTATCTGGACACTGAATTGCAGAAAAAACTGATCCCCCTGTTTCATCACAGCCTTAACAATGGCGGTATGTTATTGTTGGGCAGCGCCGAAACCAATGGGGCTCAAAGTGATTTATTTTCAACGGTTAATTCAAAATTAAGAATCTATCAACGTTCAGGTTCTCCCAGAACACAGGAACTATTCGATTTCCCAAGCTCATTTACACGTATCAAACCAGGCATGATTGAAAATCAAATTTCAGAAAAAAATACCGAATCACTGCAATCACTTACTGATCAGTTGCTTTTGCAGAAGTTTTCTCCTTCAAGTGTGCTGATGACCGATCAGGGTGATATACTTTATATTACCGGAAGCACAGGCGATTATTTAGAACCGGCTGCAGGGAAGGCAAACATGAATATTTTTGCAATGGCGCGTGAAGGCTTGCGCAATGAACTGCCCATTGCTTTTCGTAAGGCAATGACGAACTACGATAAAAACATTTTACGCAACATCAAAGTGGAAGCCGGTAATTCAACCAAATTGGTGGATGTCACCATTCAGCAGATAGAAAAACCTTTAACATTGAAGGGAAAGATTCTGGTGATTTTTGCCAAGGTTCCCCTCACCGAGGCAGAAGCTCTACTACCCAAAGGGAAAAAAGTGACAGGGTTGGTTATGAAATCTGAATTGGAAAACGAACTTCAACGCGTGAATGAAGAACATCAAAATTTACGTGAGGAGATGCAAACTTCGCAGGAGGAACTGCAAACAACCAGCGAGGAGATGCTGTCGACCAACGAAGAATTGCAATCGGCCAATGAAGAGTTAACCACCTCCAAGGAAGAGATGCAAAGTCTGAACGAAGAGCTACATACTGTAAACGCCGAGCTTCAGAGAAAAATTAATGATTCAGCCAGGATCAACAACGATATGTCAAACCTGCTCAACAGTATCGACATTGCTACCTTGTTTCTTGACAAGGATTTGAGAATCCGTCAGTTTACCTATACGGCCACAAAAATATTTAAACTGATTCAAAGTGATATCGGAAGGCTTTTTACCGACCAGGTGACTGATCTGGACTACCCCGAATTGTATGAAGATGCCAGGGAAGTATTGCGTTCACTCACATTTATGGAGAAACCTATAGCCACCCGAGATGGGCGATGGTTTAATATCCGTATCATGCCATACCGTACTTTCGAAGATAAAATTGATGGAGTGGTAATCACCTTCGTGGAAATTACAAAATCAAAACAGTTGGAGAATGCCCTGAAAGAAACTCAGATGACCCTTCGTTCATTCATTCACACTGTTCCAAGTGTCATTGTGGGATTATCGTCTGATGGAAATGTGATTGAGTTCAATCCTGAAGCCGAAAAGCTCTTTCAATACAAACGAGAAGATGTACTGAGTAAAAAGTATGTTGAATTGTTTATCCCCCAATCATCACGTAAACAAGTCGAAGCTGATATGAAGAAATTACTGGCAGGTACATTGCCCAATCGGTTTGAGAACATTGTAAAGGCCCTCAATGGTGATGAACTTAGCATTGAATGGTCGGCCCATCAGCTTTTAGATGACACTGGAAAGAACATCGGAATTATTACCATTGGCGCCAATATCACCAAATCCTGACAAAGATTAGAGCCATTGGCTTGGTATAAAATGAACTTTTTAAATTGAAGATGAGCCTGCATTTTGCATGCGATCATTCATAAAAACCTTATTTCTCTTCATTTTACCTTGGTAATAGTTTACCAAGATTGAAATGAAGGAAAATAAGGTTTTTGTTTATTCAGGATATTGAATTGTGTTTTTCTATTCTTCGCCTCTAGAAGTTTATTTGATACATTTAAGTCACCGGTTAAAATCACCCTAGCTATCCTTATTATACCTAAGTTCGAGGATTACTTCTTAACTGAAATAGACACAAACCTCCGATAATTTGTCCTGTTGAAAACTAACTATAAAATAAAAATTGATCACAATTTTTATCCTCTCGAATGTAACTATAACTCTGGTCTCTTCCTAACCCCGTGTAGTTTTACTCTTATTAATTCAATACCAACTCAATACCAACTCAATATAAAGTCAATAGTAAATAGGTTCAGAATAGGTAGTAAATAGGGTGTAAATAGGTTGTAAGTAGGTTCTCGAACCTGTTTACAACCTACTTACAGCCTATTCTGAACCTTTTTACTATTGAGTTTGTATTGAGTTTGTATTGAGTTTGTATTGACTTTATATAAACATTGTATTGACTTTATATTGACTGAGTTTAAACTTCAGAGTTCCAAGACTATCGTAAAGTATAGTGCTGCTATTTTAAAAAATGCAGAATAGATTACGATATATTAGTATTGATATTCAGCACTTTAATATTCGCAAAGATGCACCGTAACATTGTGAAAA
>Ga0209123_1002539_pt1 | contig 15201 bp, 4 predicted proteins | sample BarGraIncu00431A_FD_184500 | JGI IMG/M metagenome (GOLD analysis project Ga0209123, IMG submission 184500) | Arctic peat soil microbial communities from Barrow, Alaska, USA - Barrow Graham LP Incubations 004-31A (SPAdes) (version 2) | ecosystem: Environmental > Terrestrial > Soil > Wetlands >...
AGTATATCCCAAAAGTGAGGATAACCGATTTCCGGTTATTCAACAAACAAGTAAGTATGGACGATGAAGACTCGCCACTTACTGCACCCATTTATGAACTGAGAAAATTAAAACTCAAACACAACCAGAATACTTTCAGCTTTTCATTCGCAGCCATGAGCTATCAGGCACCTGACAAAAATAAATTTTTGTACATGATGGAGGGCGTTGATAAAATCTGGAACCTGGTGGAGGATGGAAGTAATACAGCTTATTACACCAATTTGAGTCCCGGGACGTATACATTCCGAGTAAAAGGTTCGAACAATGATGGCGTTTGGAGTAAAGATGAAACTGTTCTTAAAATCAGGATTTTGCCTCCATTCTGGAGATCCTGGTTTGCTCTGTTCCTTTATTTTGTGCTACTTCTATACTCCATAGTCAGACTTTTTAGATTGTGGCGAAATCGGTTGAGTCGTGAACACAATGAGCGGTTGAAAGAATATTATATTCAGCAAGAGAAAGATAGCTATTTGTCCAAGATCAACTTTTTTACCAATTTGGCACACGAAATCAGAACTCCGTTAACGTTGATTAAACTGCCTTTGGAGCGCATCATAAGCTCTGGTGATGGTAATTCTGCAACGAAAAGTCTATTGACAACTATTGATAAAAATTCTGATTATTTGCTCAATCTCATCAATCAGTTACTGGATTTTCGTAAAACAGAGGAGGTTGAGTTTAAACTTCATCTGGTAAACAGCAACATCAATGAATTGACACGTGAGTCATTTGTCCGTTTCAAGCCTTCTGCTCAAATTAAAGGTATAGATTTAGAACTGATTGTACCGGAAGAAGATTTGATATCGGCAGTAGATCCGGATGCTTTCAATAAAATGACCAGCAATTTATTAAGCAATGCGCTCAAATATGCTAAGTCAAAAATTGAAATGAAATTACAGGTATTTGACAGTAATTTTAAACTAAGCATATCCGATGATGGAAAAGGTGTACTTGATCATGAGCGGAAAAGAATATTTGATGTTTTTTATCAGTCTGATAACAGTGAAAAAGGCACTGGAATAGGTTTAGCTTTTGCCAGGACACTAACTGAAAAGCACGGCGGAAAGTTGGAACAAGTCAATAATGAATCCGGTGGATCAACATTCGTCATTTCAATTCCCGTTAAATCTGTCCAAAAGAATCAGATACCAAGTGTTGAAGCAGAAATTTTGGATCAGAATTCTACGTTCGTGTCTCAGGAAAAAGAGGTAGTGAGCATAGATCAAAGTGAGAAAAAATCAGTGAATTTGTTACTTGTTGAGGACAATAAGGATTTATTGAAATTGACCGCTGATTATATGCACGATTACTATCAGGTCCATCTGGCCAAAAATGGTAAGGAAGCACTGGATGTGTTGGCCGTTGAAAATATAGACATCGTGGTCAGCGACGTTATGATGCCTGAAATGGATGGATATCAGCTTTGCGAATCCATTAAATCGGATACCCAGTTTTGCCATATTCCCGTTATTTTGCTTACGGCCAAAACGAATGTGGAAGCCAAAATCAGGGGGTTGGAATACGGGTCAGATGCTTATCTGGAAAAACCTTTTTCGCTGGAACATTTGCGTACGCAAATAAACAATCTACTTACTAACCGTCAGCAATTACGTACGCTTTTCGCTTCCTCTCCCTTGTTACCAAATACCGAAATTGCAGTATCTTTGAAGGATAAAGAGTTTGTTGAACGTCTGAATGCAGCCATCGAAAGTCATCTTCAGGACATTAATTTTTCCATTGATACACTTTCTGAAATTCTGTTCATGAGCCGTTCAAATTTTTACCGAAAGATTAAAAGTATATCCGGCATGTCTCCTAATGATTATTTAAAGATGATTCGTCTTAAAAAAGCGGCCGAATTACTTATAAAGCAAGAATTTCGAATAAATGAAGTCTATGAACAGGTAGGATTCAGTTCCTCTTCTTATTTTGCCAAATGCTTCAAAGAGCAGTTTTCAATTTTGCCGCGTGATTTTGTGTTGAATGCTGGAAATGTTGATACAAATACTAAAAGACCCTTACGATTCTAACGAACATGATTTATGAAAAAGATTTCGATTTATTTTTTATTTTGTTTAATTATCCCCATTATCGTTGCCCAATCCAGTATCAAGAGGATTGTTGGCAGCCCATATCCCATTACTGCTACACCGGATCGTCTCTATACGACATCCGAGACATCCTATACCTATTCACAAAAAATTGCTGTACAATCACTTCAGGGAATACTGGCTAAAACAAAACCGGAAATTTTAAGGGATATGTATGGACATAAAGCGTTGTTAAAAAGTCAGGGTTATACCATTGATGAAACGTATTCTACCAATTTTCCCGGATTGCTTGGTAAATTTTCAAACAGGTTGGCGGGTTATATTTTATGTACTGCTAAAGAAAGTTCCGTCAATGTTGCTATTTCTTTATCCGGTATCCTCAACGCCGTTGCTATTCCGGCTGATATAGAAGCAACCGCGAAAGCTGCCGACTTAACGATGCTTTTGGATGTCAGAGGTAAAGATGAGACTTGGATGTATGCTAATTATGGTACTCGGTTCAGTAAAACCATTGCCTCCTTCCAGAATTGTTCGGATGACAGAGGCCTGTATTTAGGCGATTACAGCGCATTTGCCGGCGCTATGCAGTTTTGGAGTGAATCCCCGACAAGTGTACTTTCCAATAATGTCTTTAATTCATTGAATGACCATGGTGCTGTTCTTGGATGGGGACCGGGCGAAGGTAATACTGTTGAAGCGTTATCTAAAAAATCATTGGTCATACACCCTGCTGACTGGGCTCCCAATATTTCAACCTTAACCAATATTCCTATAGAAAAATTTGAGCAAAAAGAGCCTGCAACGCCATTTAAGGTTGTTGAGAATGTTCATACCGTCTGTTTTGTCATGTCAGATGGAGATAATGTTCAGTGGTTGCTTGGCGCTTCCGACGATAAAAAGACCTGGGCAAATCCGAATCGTGGTTATATGAACGTTGGATGGACTATTTCACCTGCATTGTCTGAACTTGCACCACCTATGTATAAAAAATACATTGATAATACTTTGACCTCTGTGGATGGTAGAAATTATCTGATAGCTGCACCATCAGGCAGGGGATATTTCAATCCCGGAGTCTTTCCGGATTTGACCGGTGAATGTGTACTTCAGAATAAATACATGAAGAAAGCCGATTTACGCATTGCCAATATTATTGATGTTGATGACAGTCCAAGAAATATAGTACCTTATCTGAGTCAAAGCAACATCGATGCCCTCTTTTACTACAATTATTCGAATTATGCAGGACTGAGTGGTTCTCTTAATTGGTATAAGAATAAACCCTCCATTGCAGGAAAATATACCTTATGGACTGGTGCCACAGGTCTGATAAATGATATGTTACCAAATACACTGGCTGCAAAACTAAATACATTATCCACCAATATAAAGACGCAATCCAGTTACAGTTTAATTTCCGTGATTGTTTGGTCAAACGATGTAGAAGCTGTACTTAAATGTATTGGACAGTTAGGCCCGAATGTACGCGTTGTTGCACCGGACGAATTTGTATGGTTGCTTCGTAAGAATCTCAAGAATTTGCCTGTAGGTACCGGTAACGGTTTGAAAGGGGAATATTATTCAGGTATAAACTTTGATACGTTTAAATATTCAAAAATTGACAGAGCTGTCGATTTTGACTGGGGAACAGGTTCTCCTCAAACAAGTTCTCTGGGAACAGATGCCTTTTCCATTCGCTGGTCAGGACAAATTCAACCTCTGTATTCGGAAAATTATACTTTTTATGCGACAGCAGACGGTGGTTCAAAACTGACAGTCAATGGTACCGTTATTTTTGATGCACTTTCTACCGAAGGTTTAAATACCCAAAGCGGAACCATTACACTAACAGCAGGTCAGAAGTACGACATCAGTCTGGAATATGCTGAACAGACTGGCAATGCTTCCTGCAATCTGGAATGGTCAAGTCTTTCAGAATTGCGTCAGATCGTTCCAAAAATCCAGTTGTACACAGAACCAATCAGAGGTGCTTCAAGCACTGGAGTAGTGACAGCTTATGCGGATGCTGATTTTGGTGGTTTTTCCGCAGGTTTGAAAATTGGGGACTATACGCTTGCTGATCTGAAATGTTTTGGTATTTATGACAACGATATTGCTTCCATAAAAGTGGGAATGGGCTATAAGGTTATACTTTATGAGGAGGATAATTTTGGTGGACAATCCATGGAAATAACGTCAGATAATGCCAATTTAGGCGATTTTATAGATAAAGCATCCTCCATAAAAGTAAAAGCCAATGGTGACCCAAATCTGGAAGGCATTTATTTCTTACAAAACAGAGCAAGCGGATTTAATATGGATATTGCCGGGGGAGTTGGCAGTACCGGTGATGGGGCTTATGCTCAGCAGTTTACCGTTGCAAAAACGCTCAATCAACAGTTCAGACTGATCCATCTTGGTGACGGTTGCTATTCTATTTTAGCCATGCACAGTAATAAATCGCTGGATTTGACCGGCCATAGCAAATCCAATGGTATCGGCGTTCAACAATGGACCTATTATAAATCAGACAACCAACAATTTATATTGATTCCAACGGGCGATGGATATTATAAAATGGTTGCAAAACACAGTGGTAAAATAATTGAAGCTGCCAGTGTAAGTCTGGAATCCAGAATCAGGCAAATGAGCGATGCCAATCAAACCAGAGGCCAATGGCAACTGAATGCTGTGCCACCTTTGCCAAATGGTGGTGGTGACGGACTTGATGCAGCCTATTACAATGGTACAAATTTTACGACATTCAGACACAGTCAACGGGATACAACCATCAATTTTAACTGGGGTACAGCTGCTCCGAATGCCTGGGTCGGTGCAGATAATTTTTCGGTAAAATGGACTGGGAAAATTCAACCACGCACAACAGGTAATTATACATTCTATATCAATAGTGATAACGGCAGGAGACTGTATATAAACAACCAATTAATCATTGACCAATGGATCAGTAATTATGGCACCGAATACACAGGTACCATTAATTTGGTAAAAGGCCAGTTTTATCCTATTGAATTGGATTATTTTGAAGAGGCAGGATCGGCCAGTTGCAAGCTGGAATGGTTTAGCCCTGAACAGCCCAGAGAAGTCGTTCCAAAAAGCCAGCTTTATTCAGCGACCAATGGTCTGAATAAAACCGAATATTCAGATACCGATGTAAAAATTTACCCGATTCCTGTCAGAAACAAGATGATGAACGTCGAGTTAACCGGTTTAAATGAAATGGAAGATACGGCACTGACTATTTATAATCTTGTAGGAAAGTCGGTTTTGCAAACTAAGATACACCAATCGGATAAAATTGATTTAAAGACCCTTCAGGCAGGTTCATACATTGTCTCTGTCCAAAACAAGAACTTTAGAGTGAATAAAAATATTATAGTTTTATAATAATGAGAAGATTTTTTTTAAGTTTATTAGTTTGTTGTCTATTTTCAGATTTGTCTGCTACGAACATCAAAAGAATAACAGGAAGTCCATTTCCCTTTTCTACAGCACCTGACCGACTTTATCTGACATCTGAGAATTATACGTATTCACAAAAGATTGCTTTACAATCCCTTCAGGGCATTTTGGCTAAAACCAAGCCTGAAATCCTGCGGGACGTTCATGGACACAAGGCAGTGGTGGCCAAAGAAGGAATTACTATCGACCAAACATACTATACGAATTTTTCAGGTTTGCTGACTCATTTTGCCAGTCGATTGGATGGTTATATTCTTTGTATTGCAAAAGAAAGTTCAGTCAATGTAGCGATGTCTCTTGCTGGACCACTAAATGCTGTAGCCATTCCGGCCGATATTGAAGCAACGGCAAAAGCAGCCGGATTGACGATGATTCTGGATGTTAGAGGTCAGAGTGAAAGCACGATTTTAAATAATCCCCTGTATGAATCTAAATTCAGCAAAACGATAGCTTCCTACCAAAATTGCTTAGACGATCGGGCTCTGTTTTTGGGTGATTTTTCAGCATTTACCAATGCTTTTCAATTTTGGGACAACGATGCTAACGGAGCTTTGTCAACTGCAGCCTTTGCCCGAATGAATGCAGGTGGTGCCATTTTCGGATATGTACCTTCAGAATACAATACGGTCGATCAACTTTCAAAAAAATCACTGGTATTGCATCCTTCCGATTTTAGTCCCAACTTTTCCACCCTTTGCAACATTCCAACGCTTTTACCCAAGCAAAAGGATCCGATAAAAAGATTTGAAGTGGTACCCAATGTGCACACCGTTTGTTTTGTCATGTCAGATGGCGATAATATGCAATGGTTATCAGGGGCTTCAGACGATGCCAATACATGGGCTGATCCGGATCGTGCCAAGCTTAATCTGGGATGGACCATTTCTCCTGCTTTTGCTGAAATTGCTCCCATTTTGTATAAAAAATATCTTCAGAATGCCTTAACGACGAACGATGGAAGAAATGTACTGATTGCAGGTCCTTCCGGTCGTGGTTATTTTTTCCCCAGTGATTTCCCGACTCTTGCCAATGAATGTAAGTTGTTGAATCTGTATATGAAAAAGGCCGATTTGGGCATTGTAAATATTCTGGATGTCGATGTTGCTGCACACAATCCAACAGAATACTTAAAACAAAGCAACATTGATGCCTTGTTTTATTATACCTATGGTGCCAATTATAGAGGAATGAACGGTGCAATCAGTTGGTACAAGGACAAACCATCCATTGGAGGACGTTACACTTTGTGGGAAACCTTATCAACGCCAGAATATTTGGCCGGACTTTTAAATAAAGCTTCTACCAACATCAATACAGAAGCTGGTTATAGTTTGATTCCTGTTCACGTTTGGTCCAGAAAAGTGGATGATGTTTTGGACTGCATTAAAAGGCTGGGACCCAATGTTCGTGTAGTGGCTCCGGATGAATTTGTATGGTTAATCCGTAAAAATATTAAAAAAGTTCCTCTTGGAAATGGATTGGGACTAAAAGGGGAATATTTCAGCGGCAGTAATTTCGATGTGTTAAAGTATTCGCAGACAAACAGTAAAATAAATTTTGATTGGGAAACGGAATCACCCAATAAAGCCCTTTTGGGAACTGATCAGTTTTCAGTACGCTGGACTGGTCAGATCCAACCGGTTTATACAAATCCTTATACCTTTTATGTTACTGCAGATGATGGTGTAAAATTAACCATCAATGGAACGGTATTGATTGACGCACTGACCAACAGCGGTGATACCATTACCAGGAGCGGAACTATTGCGCTTACTTCCGGTCAAAAATACGACATCCAGTTGGAGTATTCTGAAAAAACAGGTGAATCATCGTGTGGTCTGGAATGGCAAAGTGCTTCTCAGATGCGTCAACCGGTTCCAATGACACAGTTATACAGCAGAGGCATTCCCTCAACAGGACTTGTGACAGCATACGCAGATGCAAACTTTGGCGGTTTTTCAAGCGAACTTTTAGTAGGTGAATATACGCTGGCAGACCTGAATAATTTAGGCATTTATGACAACGATATAGCTTCTATAAGAGTCGCTAATGGTTTCAAAGTAGTTTTGTACGAAGACGATAATTTTGGTGGACAATCCATGGAACTCAACTCGGATAATGCAAATCTGGCCGATTGGGCAGATAAGGCATCCTCACTAAAAGTTAAAACCAATGGTGATCCGAATCTAGAAGGGATTTATTATCTGCTAAACAGAAGTAGTGGTTTCAATATGGATGTACCTGGCGGAGTTGCCGGTACTGCCGAAGGACTTATAATTCAACAATGGACGGTGACGAACAATCTGAATCAACAGTTCAAGCTGACCCACCTGGGCGATGGCTGCTATTCCATTCAGCCTATGCATAGCATGAAATCATTGGATATTACCGGCTTTAGTAAATTGAACGGTGCCAGTGTCCAGCAATGGACCTATTATGGATCCGACAACCAACGATTCATACTGATTCCTACTGGTGATGGCTTTTATAAAATCATGTCTGAGAATAGCGGAAAAATCATTGAAGTGCCAGGTAATACACTGGAATCTAAAGCCAGACAAATGAGCGATGCCAATCAAACCAGGGGACAATGGAAGTTGAACGATGTTCCTCAACTGGACAATGGTACAGGTAACGGGCTTGATGCAGCGTACTACAATGGTATGGATTTTAATACATTCAGGCACTCTCAAATTGATACCACCATTAATTTCAACTGGGGAGCAGTAGCACCAAATGCTTGGGTCGGAGCAGATAATTTCTCCATAAAATGGACTGGAAGAATTCTGCCTCGCACAACAGGAACATACACTTTCTACATCAATAGTGACAACGGTAGACGACTTTATATCAACAATCAACTGATCATTGACAAATGGATCAGTGATTTTGGTACCGAATATTCAGGTACCATCGATTTGGTAAAAGGTCAGTTTTACAACATGGAGCTGGATTATTTTGAAGATGCCGGAGGGGCGAGTTGCAAATTGGAATGGTTCAGCCCGTCACAAGCCAGAGAGGTTGTACCAAAAAGTCAACTTTATTCAAAAACCAACGGCATTGATAAAACCAACGTTTCACAAATGGAAGTAAAAATTTATCCAGTTCCTGTAACCAACAAAACGATGAATGTTGCATTAACCGGATACAATGCCTACGAAAAAACCACACTGACTATTTATGACCTTGTTGGTAAAGTTCTGATTCAGAAGCAACTATGTGACGCTGTTACGGTCGATTTGAAATCAATTCCGGCTGGAGCCTACATCGTAAATGTCAGTAACAAAAACATGAATATTAACAATCGTATTGTGGTGGAGTAATTCCATTTGAATAATCGATAGACAAAATGAAACTTCTTTCTAATTTAGTTGGAATAACCTTATTGACCCTTCTGCCACTTTCTTTAAAAGCAGAATGGGCTCCAAAAAATACGCCCATTTATACCAAATGGTCAAGTGGAATTTCCTTATCAAATCCTTTGCCCGAATATCCCAGACCACAAATGGTCCGGACAGACTGGCAAAGTTTAAACGGCAGATGGGAATTTAAAAGTGGTGTTGCAAACGAAGCCGTTCCTCATGCTCAAACATTGCCCGGAAAAATTGTCGTTCCTTTTTGCATTGAATCAACACTTTCCGGAGTCGTAAAACATTACGACAGAGTATGGTATCGTCGCACATTTACTGTTCCGGCAGCCTGGTCAGGAAAACGCATTATTCTACATTTTGGAGCTATTGATTGGGAATCAGAAATATACATCAACGGAATTAGCGTGGGCATCCATAAAGGTGGCTACGATGCTTTTAGTTATGATGTTACAGATCAGTTATCAGGTTCGGGTGAACAAGAGCTGATTGTACGTGTTTACGATCCAACCCGGGATTACGGACAACCCAGGGGAAAGCAAACGACTGCACCTTCCGGAGCCTTGTATACGTGTGTGACCGGAATCTGGCAAACAGTCTGGATGGAACCGGTAGCTGCAAAAAATATCAGCAGTCTTAAATTGATTCCGGATATAGACAAGGGATTAATCAATATTACTGTTAATACAGCCGATTCTACCGGACTTACGGTAACAGTTATTGCAAAAGACAGAGAAGCCGTTGTAAGTACAGTAACGAATAAACTAAATACTCCGTTTTCCCTTTCAATACCATCCGCCAAACTTTGGTCTCCCGAAAGTCCTTTTCTGTATGACCTTACGGTGGTTGTTAAAAATGGAGAAACAACGGTTGATTCCGTTTCCAGCTATTTTGGAATGAGAAAAATCTCCCGGGACAACAATAAAATATTGCTGAACAATAAGTTTGTATTTCAAATGGGCCCATTGGATCAGGGATTCTGGCCGGAAGGAATCTATACGGCTCCGACCGATGATGCGTTGAAGTCCGATATTGAACAAACTAAAGCCTTGGGTTTCAATATGACCCGCAAGCACATCAAGGTAGAACCTCAGCGTTGGTATTATTGGGCAGATAAATTAGGTTTGATGGTTTGGCAGGATATGCCTTCAGCCAATTCCTACGATACTCCTGCAGGTGTAACGACCGATCAGGTTGCACATGAGCTGGAAATGAGACGAATGATAACCAACCACATCAACAGTCCTTCCATCATCATGTGGGTGATGTTTAACGAAGGTTGCGGACAATTCGACACTAAAGGCCGTGTAGATTTGGCATATTCACTAGATCCCTCACGTTTGGTCGATCAGGGAAGTGGTGGACAGGTTGCTACTCCGACCAGTGCCGGAGATGTTATTGATGCTCACCGATATCCGGATCCTTTGTGTGAGACACAGCCTAATCAGGCTTCAGTGAGTGGCGAATATGGTGGTATTTTCTATAAAGTTTCCAATCATCAATGGGGAACACCCAATACGAATTCCGGTCATGCTCAAAGTAGTGCAGAATTGCTTTCGATGTATTCCAGTTTAGCCGATCAGGTGATTTATTTAAAGACAAACAACAACTTATGTGCTGCAGTCTACACGCAGATCACAGATGTTGAAGAAGAAATTAACGGACTTTTGACCTATGACCGCATTCCTAAAGCCGATGTCAGCAAATTCAGGGCAATCAATGAGCGAATCATCAATCAGAATTTAGCTTCCACCGTAGATGTACTTCCCACCTCTCAAAAAACAGGGCTGTCCTGGAAATATACGACTACTCAACCCGGAACGACGTGGTATCAATCCAGTTACGATGTATCAGCCTGGAGCACAGGATTGGCTGGCTTTGGGGCGGGTAACCCTCCCGGAGCTATTGTAAGAACAATCTGGAATACCAATAATATTTGGATGCGCAGGCAATTTATCCTGACAGATCTAAATGCAGACGAACTATCCAAGCTCGCTTTTATGATTCATCACGATGAAGATTGTGAAATCTATCTGAATGGCGTCCTTACTGGTACGGCCGGTGGCTTTACCTCCGGTTACGGAATAATTTCCATGAATAAAGAGGGTAGAAAAGCTTTGATTCTGAATGGGATAAATACCATTGCCGTACATTGCCTTCAAAGAGGAGGAGGTCAATATATTGATGCCGGTATTGTAAAATTGGTCATGTCCGGTGATACCACCTCTGCATTAAATATTAAGCCACTAAATAATGCGATCAATCTGGGTTTGACTCAGACATTATCCTGGCATCCGGGTGTATTTTCCACGTCGCATAAGATTTATCTGGGTACAAGTTCCACTCTGACAGAAGCTGATTTGTTAGCTACTCAACCAGATACTTTTCGCGTTGTAACGAATTTGCTGGAAGGCGCAACCTATTATTGGAGAGTGGATGAAGTAACAGATGGAAGTGTCAAAACCGGTTATGTCTGGAGTTTTAAAACAAAAGCGAGCTCAGGACTCGATAAAACCTCCCTAAGTTCCTGTAAAATATTCCCAAATCCGCTTCAAAAAGGTAAACAGCTTATTGTTGAATTTGGATCAGAACTTAATGAATTTGATACTATCGGTCTTTGGTCAAATAAAGGAATTCAGATTTTCAGTCAACCAATAAGCGGTCAGCAAAAAGTTTCATTGGATTTAAATACAAATAACACATCTTCAGGTGTTTATTATATCAGAGCAGAAAAGAATGGCAGATATAGTACACCTCAGAAATTGGTGCTTTTATAGAATGTCAATGAATAACGTTGTAAAAATGTTTTATATTCCTATTTTTGTACAAATTTATAATTTACCAAACATGAAAAAACTATTGCTATTGCTGATGATGGGCTTATTCTGCCATCAGATCATTGATGCTCAGCCTCCTAAGAAGATGGCACCGTACGACATCACAAAAGACAAGTTGCTTTACACCGTAGGCTATGCTCATCTCGACACAGAATGGAATTGGGAATATCCGACTACCATCAATGAGTACATCCTTAATACCATGGTGGAAAATTTCAATCTGTTTGAAAAGTATCCCGACTATGTTTTCAACTTTACAGGTTCACGTCGCTACAACATGATGAAGGAATATTATCCCGAATTGTTTAAAAAAGTGGGGCAATATGTGAAAGAAGGTCGTTGGCACGTATCCGGTTCATCCGTTGATGAAGGAGAAGTGAATATTTCATCCTCTGAATCCTTGATTCGCCAGATACTTTATGGCAACAATTTTTTTCGTAAGGAGTTTGGTAAAGAAAGCGTGGATTACATGCTTCCTGACTGTTTTGGCTTTTTATGCAATCTGCCAACAGTCTTTAATTATTGCGGACTTCTAGGTTTTTCCACTCAAAAACTGACTTGGCGTGGAGCTGTTGGTGTACCTTTTAATGTAGGTGTTTGGAACGGCCCCGATGGAAAAGGAATTATTGCAGCCTTGAATGCAGAAAACTACGGTGGGGGAATTGAGACCCGTCTGGATAAAAGCAAACATTGGAATGATCGTATCAACAGCAATCAGAAACTTACCGGTTTTGCCTTCGATTATCGTTATTACGGAGTTGGAGATCAAGGCGGCGGTTGTCGTGAAAACGATGTTAAAAGAGCTGAAGGCAGTTTGAAAAACAGCGACAGCGATTTTAGAGTGCTGTTGTCTTCTTCCGATCAAATGTACAAAGACATTACACCGGAGATTCGCAAGAAATTGCCAACTTATTCAGGCGATTTGTTGTTGATTGAACACAGTGCAGGTTCAATGACTTCACAGGCTTATATGAAACGTATGAACAGAAAGAATGAGATACTGGCTCAATCTGCTGAACAAGTTTCTGCTGTAGCAGACTGGATGGGTGTTGCAAACTATCCCATGGAAAAAATCAACAAATCCTGGGATTTAGTATTGGGTAGTCAATTCCACGATATCCTTCCCGGCACAAGTACTCCAAGGGCTTATCAATTTGCCTGGAACGACGAATTCATTGCTGCCAATGGTTTCGCTGAAGCATTACAACATGGTACCAGTGCCATTGTAAGCAAAATGAACACCAATGCCCAGGGCAAATCGGTTGTAGTTTACAATTCAGTTGCCAAAAATCGGGAAGATGTCGTAACAGCAGAGCTTGAATACGATGTTTTACCTTCAGCAGTTGCTGTATTTGAAAAAAATGGTAAAGAAGTGCCTTCTCAAATAGCAGCCCGTTCCGGAAATAAACTAACCGTCTTATTTTTGGCTCAGATTCCTTCAGCCGGTATGGCCGTTTACGATGTTCGCGAAGCAAATAGCGCTTTGGCTGTAAGCAAAGAGCTCAAAGCAACCGACCGTTCCCTTGAAAATAGTTTTTACAAAGTTAAATTTGCTGACAATGGTGACATTCTGAGCATTTTTGACAAGAAAGTTTCCAAGGAATTACTGGCTAAACCTGCCAGACTTGAATTCCAGCACGAACATCCGAATGAATGGCCAGCATGGAATATGGATTGGAATGACCGTAAGAATCCACCTATCGGCTTCATGGATCAGAGTGCAGAACTGAAAGTTATAGAACAAGGCGATGTCCGCGTTACCTTGCAAGTGAAACGCAAAGGCATGAATTCCGAAATCGTTCAATTGTACAGCCTTTCAACAGGAGATGCAGGTAAACGTTTGGAAGTGAACAATAAAATAGACTGGCAATCGCGTGAAGTCAGCTTGAAAGCAGCATTCCCACTGGCTGTTTCCAACGAGAATGCAACGTACAACTTAGGTGTAGGTACCATAGCCAGAGGAAACAACAGAGAAAATATGTTTGAAGTTCCTTTCAAGGAATGGTTTGACCTGACAGATAAAAATGGTAAATACGGTGTATCCATCCTGGAAGACTGTAAATACGGTGCCGATAAACCCAACGATAATACTTTGCGCCTGACTTTGCTTTACACGCCAGCTGCCAATTATTACGTTTATCAAAGTACACAGGATTGGGGTATTCACGATTTTAAATATGCTATTTATGGTCACAAAGGTGATTGGGACAACGCTGAATCTCCCTGGCAAGCCAAATTTTTCAATCAACCGCTTATGGCATTCGAAGCTCCGAAACATAACGGAACTTTGGGTCAATCGCTTTCCATGCTTTCTATCAACAATCCCAAGGTGGGTGTTATGGCATTCAAGAAAATGGAAGAAGGCGATTATTACCTGATTCGTGTCAATGAATTGAGTGGCAAAGATCTGAGAAATGTGGTACTGAATGCTTCAGCCAAAATTGTAGAGGCATTTGAAGTGAACGGTCAGGAAAAGAAAATCGGGGGCGCTACTTTAAGCAACGGCGCTCTTAAATTTGACCTGAGCCATTACACCATCCGCAGTTTTGCCGTGAAACTGGCACCATCCGCCGTTTCAAATACTATGACACAGAAATCCGTAACACTTCCTTACAATTCTGATGTAATGAGTTACGATACCAATCGCGATGATTGCAACTTTAATTGGGGAATGTCTCTGCCTGCTGAATTGGTACCTGAAATAATCGTAAGTGAAGATGTAAAATTCGTAATGGGTAGTAAAGAAGACGGAAAAAACAATGCTGTAACCTGCCGTGGACAAGAAATCAAGCTTCCTGAAGGTACTTACAACAAACTGTATATTCTGACTGCAGCAAGTAACGATGTAAAAGCAGATTTCTCCATCGGTGGTAAAGTGGAACAAATCGGCATTCAAGGCTCTACAGGCTTTGTCGGACAATTCTACAATCGTTTGATGAGCCGTGATAACTTATCGGTAGACGTGATGGAAAAACCATTCTCCAGCACCGATAACATTGCTTGGTTTGCAAATCATACACACAGTGGATATCCTTCCAAAAATGAAGCCTATCAATATTGTTATCTCTACAAGTTTGAGATCAATGTTCCAGCCGGTGCAAAATCCCTGACTTTGCCAAATAATGACCGTATTAAAGTCTTGGCAGTAACTGCAGTATCTACAGATGCTGAAACAGTGAAACCCCTTCAAAAACTGTACGACGATTTCAAAGGCAATCCGGAATTTATATTGCGAGCTGTAAAATAGCATTTAATTCTTTTGTATCTAAAATAGCCGCCTTACTTGTAGAGAGTGAGGCGGTTTTTTTATAAATTTGTTCCAACAATTTTTAAGCTTCCCGATAAAATGAATAATTTGAAATACGCTGTCATTGGTACAGGAGCCCTTGGCGGTTTTTATGGTGGAATGTTGGCCCATGC
>Ga0209123_1002541_pt1 | contig 15186 bp, 12 predicted proteins | sample BarGraIncu00431A_FD_184500 | JGI IMG/M metagenome (GOLD analysis project Ga0209123, IMG submission 184500) | Arctic peat soil microbial communities from Barrow, Alaska, USA - Barrow Graham LP Incubations 004-31A (SPAdes) (version 2) | ecosystem: Environmental > Terrestrial > Soil > Wetlands >...
TTGGTGGCTTATAGATTGCGATCCGGCTTTTTAACCGGAATCCTGGGGAGGGCGAAAATGAAAAAGATATTTCTCGTCTGTGCAATGCTGCTTATGGGGTCCAGTCTGCTTTGGGCGGCTGGCGGGTCCAAGAAGAGAAAGCCGCTTCCTTACGATTTCGGCGCGGTTACCATCAGCAACTACTCGCAGCAGGCGGGGATGGCGCCGGTCGTGTTCGACCACTGGGTGCACCGTAAAAACTACACCTGCAGGGTCTGCCACGTCGACATCGGCTTCGGGATGACCGCAAACTCGACCAAGATTCGCGCCACCGACAATGCCAAGGGGTATTTCTGCGGCAGCTGCCACAACGGCAAGAGCACCCTCAACAAGAGCAAGATCTTCGCTTCCTGTGCCACTTCCTACAGCCGGGAGGAGTACGGCAGGTGCCAGAGATGCCACGCTCTGGAAAAGGATCCGGCCCGTGAAGAGGCCTTCTTCAGTTTCCTGGCGACCATGCCCAAAGAGACCTTCGGTAACGGCATCAACTGGGAGAAAGCGGAGGACATGGGTGCCCTGAAACTCGTCGACCAGGTGGATGGGATCTCCGGCAAAAGGGGGGCGATGAAGACCCAATCCGATTTCGCCCTGAAGTCAAAGGTCGACGGTATGCCGGACATCATTTTCTCGCACACCAAGCACACGGTATGGAACGGCTGCGAGCTTTGCCACCCGGACATCTTTGTCGGGATCAAGAAGGGCGCGTCCAAGTACACCATGATCGAGCTCTTCGACGGCAAGTACTGCGGCGTCTGCCACGACAAGGTCGCCTTCCCGCAGACCGACTGCAAACGCTGCCACGCCAAGCCGGTTTAGGGGCCGCCATGACGACCCTACCGGCTCAATGGAAGGCTTTCTTCCTGACGGGTCTCCTCTGTCTCTGGCTGTCTCAGGCGGTGGCATGGTGCGAGGGTACCTGGCGGGATGATTTCGATGACATCTGCGCCAAGACCGACCAGGCCATGACACTTACCCTTCCTGAACTGACCCTTTTGGTCGAGCGCTGCGGCGCCCTGCAGAAGGTCATCGAAACCCAGGATGAGTCGGTGCGCAAGGTCTATCTGAAGAGGCTGCAGATGTGCAGAAATCTCTATGCCTATATGGTCGAGTTCAAAAAGAACCAACAACCGTCCAAGTAAGGCCGCAGCACCGGCCGCTGGGTGGGAGCTCGCATGCGTGATGCACTGAGAAAAATGGCGGCAGGGGGTATTTCCCCGCTTAGGGCGGCAAGGCTTGCGTGCTGCGTGGCGCTCGCCTTTGCCCCGGTGCTGTGGGGCGGCTCCTGCGGCTTTGCCATGGATCACGCCGAACTGAGCAAGATCATCCAGGCCATCCCCCCCAACGGCCCTTTCTGGAAGTACGGAAATGTCGTCATGCACACCAAGACGCGCAAGGCCGGGGTCGCCCCGGTGGTCTTTGCCCACTGGAGCCACCGGGCGCGCTACACCTGCCGGGTCTGCCATCAGGAACTGGGGTTCAGCATGCGGGCGGGGGACAGCGGGATCACCAGGAGCCAATATCTGGCGGGGAAATATTGCGGGGCATGTCATAACGGGCAAATCGCTTTTAGCGGCGCGGACGGCCCGACGCCGCAGTGCAAAAAATGCCATATGGAGAACACTCGCGGGCTGGAGCGGCAATTTGCCGAGTTTTCGGCCGACCTTCCCATGGCCCCCTTTGGTAACGGCATAGACTGGGCTGCGGCTCTGAAGAGCGGCAAAGTCAGACCAACCAATGTCATCGAAGATTCCAATGCCTCGCTCAAGCTTCCCGAAAAACTGCGTAACCCTCTCAAGCTCGGCACCTCATCGCCGCGCAGCGATGTCGGTTTCTCCCATCAGGATCATTTCGAGGAGCTGGACTGTTCCAGCTGTCACCCCGACATCTTCAACATCATGAAGAAAACCACCAAATCCTTCACCATGGACAGCAACATCTACGGGAACTTCTGCGGCTCCTGCCACATGATGGTGGCGTTTCCCATGAATGATTGCCGGCGCTGTCATCGTTCCATGAGCAACTCCGCCTTCTAAATCCTGCCCTTCCGAAGGTAACCTGTATCTCTGAATCGTACCATTACCGAATGGTTGGCGTTTTTCTATCCTCAGCAGGCTTCACCAACTCCCCCTCGCCCTCCGGGAGAGGGCAGGGGTGAGGGAGTCGCAGACAGTGCCCTCTTGGATATTCGCGGGAAACTGAAAAGATCGACCGATTGGCGGCAGCGGCGCTTTGTGGCAAATCCCTCACCCCTTCCCCTCTCCCGGAGGGCAAGGGGCTTTTAGGCTCCAACCCGGGCCTCCCCCGGGGTACTTCCTCTAATCGTGAGCCAGGCAGAGCGCCGCGTAGATGCGCGCGGCAGCAAGTACCTCGGTGAAATCCACCTGCTCCTCGGGGGTGTGGCAGACTTCCAGCGCGCCGGGGCCGAGAATCAGCGGGCGGCAGCCGGCCGCAAAGAAGAGGTTCCCGTCCGAGTGGGAGCGGAAGGCGTCGAGCTTCAGCGGCAGCCCGAGCCGCGGGTAGAGCTCCTGTAGCGCCCGGGCCAGGAAGTTGTCGGTGCCAAGGTTGTAGCCCGCGGAGGCGAACTCGAAGGAGACGCTCAGGTCGAGCCCGGGGATGTAGTGGTCGGCCCCGCTCACCAGTTGGCGGATCGCCCGCTCCAGGGCGGCCGGCTCCCGGTCTGGCGGCAGATGGAGGTCGATCCAGGCCTCGCAGCGGTCCGGGACCACGAACCCCTGCTGGGAGGAGCGCATCTCCCGGATCGAGTACACGATCTCGGTCTGCTCGCGGTTGAAGAGCGAATTGTTCCCCAGGTGCAGCAGGACCCTCAGCATCGACTCCACCGCGTTGTGCCCTAGTTCGGGAAGCGAGGAATGGCTCTTCAGGCCGTGGGTGACGAAACCCGCCTCCAGATATCCGTAATGGGCAAAGCAGGCGCTGAGGCCGGTCGGCTCGCCGATGACGGCCCAGGGGGAGTTGCACTGCTCCAGGAAGCGCGCGCTCCCGTCGCCGTTTTCCTCCTCGCCGACCACGAGCAGGAGCCCCACCGAAGGGCGCTCCTCCTCCGGGAGCGCCTGGGCAAGCGCCAGCCAGGCCTCGATCATGGCGGCGCATCCCCCCTTCATGTCGGCGCTTCCCAGCCCGTGGATGATGTTTCCCTCCTCCTGGGCCCCGAACTCCTCCAGGTCCCAGGCGGGGACCGTGTCGATGTGCCCCACCAGGTAGAGTTGCGGCTCGCCGGGGCCCATGGTGACCCGCAGGTTGTAGCGATCCTCCTCCACCTCCTGACGCTCCACGGCGAACCCCTCCCGGGTCAGGATCTGCTCCAGGTAGAGCTGGATGTCCTCTTCCTTGCCCGACGGCGAATAGATGTCGAGCATCTCCAGGAAACTCCTGCGCAGACGGGCCGGATCGATCGCCGCCAGCACCTGCTCCAGGCGGGCGCTCATGGCTTCTTCACCGCTTTCTTCTTGTGGCGCGATAGGTTGAGCGTCATATAGACGTGCTCCTGTATGTTGTCAAAGCCGTGCTTTTGGAAAAACTTGATCGCCGGCTCGTTGTTCGCGGAGGTGTCGATGATGATCATGCGCACCCCCTGCTCCTTCATGCGCCGCATGATATCCTTGAAGAGGCGCTCCCCAACCTGCAGTTTCTGGAGGTCCTTGCGTACCCCGAGCCAGACCAGGTAGCCGTACTTCCAGGGCGAGTTGTGCTTCTTGACCGTGGTTCCCAGCGCGAAGCCGAGCAGCCGGTCCCCCTGTTCCGCGACGATGCAAAGCTCGTTGTCCGAATTGAAAAGGGTGGTGATCTCGTACTCGTCCCAGGTGCGGTAAAGGCTTTGGGAGTAGTCGGCAGTGAAAAGGTCCTCGCCGATATGGAAGACTTCCGACAGGTCGTCGATGATCATCTCCCGGACACGCGGGACATCCTCACCTTGATGATGGTTCTCTGACATTGCTGCACCTCGAAACTCATGAATGGTCCTGCGCTGAAAGTATACCAGAATTTGCCGGACCCGGCGCAACAGCGCCACAGCAACGGGAAAGGCCAGCCGCTGGGGCTGGCGCCCCCCTTCCTCAATTAAAATCACGATTTCGTCTGGTTTAAACTATCCCTCCGCCTGGCCTGCTAACTACCCCCACTGGTTGGCAATTCTCCAATGAATTTGGCTGTCATGGGCTGCATCGGTCCCGATAAATGGTAGAATTCCCCTGAGTCCGTTGCGCGCCCGGGGTATTTTATCGAGCTGAGGCGCGATTTTGTCATAACTCTCACTATATTAGTGCTATCTTTCGCTGCTAACGGCTTTCCTTCCTGTGAGGTTCCCCCTGGAGGGGAGGTGCGGGGGCGGGAAGGTTACGAGAAACCGGGAAATTACCTTTCCCGCCTTTGCGCACTAGGTCCGGAGGGCACTGCCGTTACGTTTAGGGCAGGTACCTTCCCAGAAGTGGGCACCCGCAAGTGGTGCCCCTACAAAATGCTTACTTGTAGCGATACCCCTTGCGGGTATCCTTTTCCCTCAAGTTGGATGCAGCCCGAGGCAGGGCTCATTGCTCAAATGAGAAATTCTCAGCAGAAGGCACGATTACCATGTTTCGTTTCCCCTTTCTTTTGACACTCCTTGCCTGCGGCGCGCTCCTGCTCGGCTCGCCTGCCCCCTCGCGCGCCGCGGACCCGGTTGAACTCGAGATCAAGGGGGTCGAGGGGCCCGCCGAGAAAAACGTCAGCGAGGCGCTTTCCCTCCCCACGGGGTTGGTGCGCGACGGCAAGGTGGACCGGTTCTGGCTGGACCGTTTCGCCGGGCAGGCGGCTCAGAAGGCCCGCCTCGCACTGGAGCCCTACGGCTACTACCACGCCCAGGTCGGCGTGTCGGTCCAGGAAGAGAAGGGGGGTAGATACCGCCTGCTGGTGCAGGTGACCCCGGGTGAGCCGGTGCGCCTGAGCGCGGTCTCCGTGGAGCTTAAGGGCAGCGGGGCCGGAGAGTCCCAGCTTACCCGCCTGGTGCGCAGCTTTCCGCTTTCCAAAGGGAAAATACTGCTGCAGCCGGAGTACGAGCGGGCCAAGAGCGCCCTCAAATCCGGTGCCGTCTCCCTGGGCTACCTGGACGCCGACTTCACCCTCCACGAAATCCGCATCGCTCCCGGCGCCGAAAGCGCGCGCATCGCCCTTATTCTCGAGACCGGCGAGCGCTACCGCTTCGGCGACGCGCAGATAGAGGGGGCGCCCGACTACCCCGAGCCGTACCTGCGGCGCTTTCTGGCTTTCAAAAGCGGAGAGGTGTTTTCCTACGCCAAGCTCGCCGAGACCCAGCTCAACTTCGCCAACTCCGAGCGCTTCAAGCAGGTGATGATCACCCCCCAAAAGGAGCAGGCCAAGGAAAGGGAGGTCCCGGTCCTGGTGCAACTCACCCAGGGGCCACGCCGCAGCCTGCGCCCCGGAGTCGGGTACGGCACCGACACGGGCGGGAGATTCACGGTGCGCTTTCGCGACCTGAACCTCTTTCACCTGGGGCACCAGCTCGACCTGAATCTCTATGCCGCCCAGCTGCTGCAGGGGTTCTCGGCCCGCTACACGGTCCCCAGCGCGCGCGACAGCAGAAGTTCCACGGTCCTGCAGCTGAACCTGCAGCAGGAGGATCTCCCCATCTACAAAAGCGAGTTCGCCTCGCTCGAGCTGGACCGTAACCGCAGCTTCGGCAAGGGGGAACTCGGCACCGCCTACATCCAGCTTCTGGAGGAAAAGTTCACCATTGGCGATGAGAATTCCGGCTCCCAGCTGGTGTTGCCGGGGTACCGCTTTTCCAAGGAGAGTTTCGACGATATGGTGCGCCCCACCCGGGGGTACCGCTACACCCTGGACCTGCGCGGCACTTCCCCCTATATCGGCTCCGACACGGGGCTTATCCAGTTCATCGGCGAGGGGAACACGCTCATTCCGCTTCCCTGGCGCCTTTCGCTGCACCTGCGCGGCAAGGTCGGCGCGACCCTGCTTCAGGACCCCCTGGCGGAGATTCCCCCGTCCGTTCGTTTTTTTGCCGGCGGCGACGAGAGCGTGCGGGGCTACGACTACCAAAGCCTCGGGCCGCGCGACGGGACCGGCCAGGTAATCGGGGGGCGCGACCTGGTCTTTGGCTCCGTCGAACTGGAGCGCGCGCTCTACCAGAGCTGGGGAGTCTCTGTCTTTCACGACGCGGGTAACGCCTTCAATGATTTCAGCCATGTGGACCTGTTCCAGGCGATCGGGGTCGGCGCGCATTACTACTCGCCGGTCGGGGGGCTGAATCTCTCGCTGGCCAAGCCGCTCAAGAGCGACTGGTCCACCTATCGCATCGTCTTCACCGTGGGGTTCCAACTATGAAACGGCTAGCGCTCTACTTAAGCTGCGGCCTTTTGGCGCTCCTGCTCCTTTTGGGCGGTGGGCTCTACTGGATGGTCGGGACCACGGGGGGCGCCCGCTTCGCACTGACCCGCCTGCCGCGCCCGGCCGGCCTCCGGATGACGGTTCGCACCGTGGAGGGGAGGCTCCTCGACCGGTTGCGCCTGTCGGGGGTGCGCCTGGAAGAGCAGAAACTGACCGCGGAGATCGACCAGCTCGACCTCACCTGGCAGCCGCACTCCCTTTTAAACGGCGACCTCTCGGTGCGCGAGCTCTCCCTCTCCGGGGTACGTATCCAGGACGACCAGCCCCCCAGCGCGAAGGAGCCGGCCCTCTCCTGGCCGCGGCTTTCCTCACTGGCGCGACGCTTCTCCGCGGAGGTTTCCTCCCTCAAGCTGACTAACCTGAGCTACCGCCACCTGAAGGACGCACCGGTCACCCTGACCGGGCTCTCCTCGACCCTGGTTTATCGCGACGGGCTCCTTATCTTGTCCAAACTCACAGCCAGCGCTCCCCAGGGGCGGCTCTCCGGTGAGGTGGCAGCCGGACTCGCGATTCCTGCGCTGCGGATAGACCTGGTGCTGGTCCCGGAAAAGCCGGTCGGGGGCCTCGACCTTTTCTCCCTGCAAACGCGTCTTGCCGTGGGGAAGGATCCCGAGATCCTGGCCGGAAGCGTTGCCGCTGCCGGCAGAAGCGGCGGGGCACAGCGCCTGGAACTGACCGGGGAGCTGGGAATGACCAACAACAGCTTCCGGCTGCGCGGCTTGAACCTGCAAAGACCCGGGGAAACCGGCTCCCTGACCGGCTCGGGAAGCCTGACGCTGACCCGGGGGGAACCGCTGGTCTCGCTGGCGCTTTTGGCACGTGACCTCGACCTACGTGACCTGCTGAAACAGCCGACCCGCTTTTCCGGGACCTTGAACTTCTCGGGGAGCCAGAGCAGCTACCGGGGTAAGTTCGCCCTGGAAAACCGCGGGCCGGGGTGGCAGAACGGGTCGCTCGCCGCGGAGTACCAGGGAAACGGCTCCGGGGTCAAACTGGCGCCGCTCAGCGGGAACCTCCTGGAGGGGCGTCTGGGCGGAAACCTCGACGTCGCCTGGACCCAGGGGCTGCGGGTGCGCGGGAACCTCTCCGGCAGGGGGATCAACCCGGGGCAAATCGCGCCGGATTGGAAGGGGCGGGTCAACTTCGACCTCGTCGGCGAGCTGGAGCGGAGCCTCGAGGGTCTCCTGAAAGGGAAATTGAACGGGAAACTGCTGGAGAGCAGGCTGCACGGCAAGGATCTCCAGGGAGAAGTGGCTGCCGACTTTGCCGGCGAGCGCCTGCGGGTTGCCCGTCTGTTTCTGAGGGGAAAGGGGTTCGACCTGCGGGGCTCGGGTCAGCTCGACCAGCGCATGGACCTGGTGGCCCGGGTGAGCGATCTCTCGCGCCTGGTCCCCGGTGCGGCCGGGACCCTGCAGGCCGACGCCTGGGTGCGCTGGCGCGGCGGGCGCTTCACCGGCAGCGCCTCCGGGCAGGGGCAGAACTTGACGGCTAGCGGGGTGCGGGTGGGCAGCGCGCGGCTGAGTGCGCAATTGAGCGACGCCCAGGGCTATCCCCTGCGGCTGGAAGCGTCCCTTGCCCGGCTCGGATTGGGCCGCCTGCAGGCGCAAAGCGCGTTCCTCAAGCTGGACGGCAGCGTCGCCCGCCACACCCTGAGCGCGCGCCTGAACGCCCCCGGCGGCGAGGCGCAGGCACAACTGGTCGGCGGGTACGCGAACGGCGCCTGGCGGGGGGAAATCGCCAGTTTCTCCGGGCACGACGGTGTCGGTCCCTGGGGGCTGCTGGCTCCCGCGTCCCTTCTGGTGAGCAGCAGTCGACTGCACCTGGAACCGCTGCGGCTGCGCGGCACCCCGGGCGAGCGGGTCGAAATTGCCGGGGACCTTTCCTGGCAGCCGCTGAGCGGCGCCCTGCGTGGGAGCTGGGACGGGATCAACCTGGCCCGGGGCAACTCCTGGCTTTCCGGAGTGGAGCTTGCCGGAGCGAGTTCGGGTGATCTGAATCTCCATCTGCTTTCGGGCGAGCGGCTGCAGGTGACCGGCCGTGCCGAGGCCCGGGGCACCCTCAGCGCGGACGGGCACAGCTTCGTCATCGAGCGTCTGGCGGCGGGACTGGACGGCGGCGGCAGCGGCCTGCGCGCCTCCCTCGACCTGGCCCTGGCCGGCGGCTCCGGAGCGGCGCACCTCCTCTTTACTTCACGCGACGCGGCCCGGTTGGCGCTCCCGGAGCGGGGAGAGCTTTCCGCGCAGTGGTCCGATCTCGACCTGGTGCTGCTGCGCCCCTTCCTGCCGAAGGAGTTGAAGCTCGACGGGCGCCTGGCGGGGCTCGTTACCGGGAAACTCACAGCCGGCAAGCGGATCGATTTGAAGGGGAATGCCGCCCTCGAGAAGGGGAGTGTCGCCTGGCAGAGCGCCGACCAGGAGTTCGATGCCGCCCTGCAAAAAGCCGGGCTGGCCTTTTCCTGGCACGGCGGGGTTGGGGACCCGGGGCGGTTGCAGCTCTCCGGGGAGGCCGCGGCGACCGGGGGCTTCACGGCCCACGGACAGCGGGTCGCACTGGAGCGCTGCGCGCTGCGCCTCGACGCCGACGGGAGCGGACTGCGTGCGGGACTCGACCTTTCGCTGCAAGGCGGGGCCACCCTGAGGGGGAGTCTGACCTCCGCGTCCCCTGCGCGCCTGGCACTCCCGACCACCGGGGACTTCGCCCTGGAGTGGGGCGGCATTGACCCGGCGCTCCTCAAACCCTGGCTTCCCGGTGCTCTTAACCTGCAGGGAGCCTTTGGCGGCCGGGCACGCGGGAAGCTCCTGGCGGGACAGCGTCTGGAGCTGGACGGCGAGGCGGAATTTTCCCAGGGGAGGGCGAGCTGGCAGGGAACCGGCGGCGAGCTGAACGCGAACCTGCGCTCCGCCGCCCTCAGCTTCGCCTGGCGGGGCGACGCACTCACCGGCACGCTCTCGCTGGCGCTCGCCGAGTACGGTTCGGCCCAGGGGCGTCTGAGCCTCCCAATTCCGGCCCGCTATCCGGTGGCGGCCGACCCGCGCGGTGCGCTTGCCGGCGCTCTCGCCGGCCGGCTCCAGGAACGTGGCTTTCTCACCGCCGTTTTCCCGGGCCTGGTTCAGGAGAGCCACGCGGACCTGGACCTCGACCTGCATCTGGGCGGAATCTGGAGCGATCCGCGCCTGGAGGGGACCTTGCGGCTTGCCAAGGCCGGCGCCTATCTGCCGAGCGCGGGGATCCATGTCAGCGATCTGGAGCTGTCGGCCCGGCTGGAGAAGGACCAGATCCGGATCGAAAATTTCCGGGCGGTCTCGGGTAAGGGGCACCTCGAGGGGGCGGCGCTGGTGCAACTGCATGGCTGGGAAGTAACGGGGTACAGCGGGACTCTGGACGGGGATCGTTTCCAGACTGTCTATCTACCTGAGATCCAGCTGACGACCTCGCCCAAATTAAAGTTCGAGGGGAACGCGGAGCGCCTCCTATTAAGCGGCGAGCTGCTGGTCCCCGAGATGCTCATTACCGGTCCGCCGACCCGTTCCGTCGTCACCGCGAGCAAGGACGTCATCTTCGAGGGTGGAGCGCCCGGCGAGGCCGGGAGCGCGAAATTCCCCCTCCAAGTGGACGGGCAGATCAAACTGGTGCTCGGCGACAAGGTGCAGGTGAAGGCGGAAGGGATCGACGCCACCCTGGGCGGGGAGATGGAGCTCGTGCTGAAGGGGATTGAGAGCATCTCGAGCCGCGGGGAGATCCGGGTGACCAAGGGGCGCTACCGGGCCTACGGCATCGACCTCGATATCGTGCGCGGCAGGCTCTACTACGTGGGAGGTCCGGTGGACCAGCCGACCCTGGATATCCTGGCGCTGCGCACGGTCGGCGAGGTGCGCGCCGGCGTCACGGTCGGGGGCCAGCTCGGCTCGCAGGTCGTCAAGCTCTACTCCGAACCGAGCCTGCCGGACGTCGACATCATGGCCTACATGGTACTGGGGCACCCGCTGGGGAGCAGTTCCGACCAGGCGAGCCTGGTGGCGAGCGCCGCAAGCTCCCTCTTCTCCTTCGGACAATCCGAGTCCTTCCAGGACAAGCTCAAGGACCGGCTGGGGTTAAACGTGCTGGGAGTCGAGACGGTGGACCAGACCAGCGCCGGGCGCATGGGGTACAAGGAGGTCGCGGTCACTCCGACCGGGGCGGCACCGAAGACGAGCGTCGGCGAATCCCTCCTGACCGTCGGGAAGTTCCTGACCCCGAAGCTCTACCTGAGCTACGGGCGCTCCCTGGTGACCGGCGGCAGTCTGTTCCAGCTGCGCTACGACATCCTGCGCCACTGGCAGATCGAGACCCAAAGCGGCTCCGAGAGTGGCGCGGACCTTTACTACAAATTGGAGTTCAATTAGCAGCGCGACTGTTCAGCTGAAGTCCGGCACCACCCCGATGCCGGGGCCGGCGTGGCTTAGATCGAATCTGCCGCTGTCGTCGAGGTAGGGAGAGTGTGCCAGATTTCCCTTGAGAAAGAAGGTTGTATCAATGTCCAGGAAATCGAAGCAGCCCAGCCCGGCCGCAAAGTGGGCCGACGCAGTGATCGCCAGAGCGCTCTCCATCATCGCTCCCAGCATCAGCTGTATCCCCTGAGATGCAGCAAGCCGGGCAATAGCCGCCCCCTCCAGAATGCCGCTTTTCATGAACTTCACGTTGATGGCGCTGACGGCGTTACAGTCGATGGCGCGCCGGGCGTCGGCCAGCGAGCCGACGCTCTCGTCGGCGCAGACCAGCGTGCCGCTTCCGGCGAGCGCCGCCGTGATCGCAGCCAGGCCGTCCCAGTCGTGCTTTGCTACCGGCTGCTCTAGCAGTACCGGCCGTGCCCCGCCCGCATCGAGCTGATCCAGGAAGGCGAGCATCCGGTCGGCAGTGAAACCCATATTTGCGTCCAAAATAAGCTCGCTTTCGGGTGCCATCTCGCGTACCGCCAGGATGCGCTTCAGGTCCAGTCCCTCGTCCTTGCCGATTTTTATCTTGAAAGCTCTGAATCCCCGTGCGGCAAATTGCCGCGCTGCCGCCCGTGCTTCTTCAAGTGAGCCGATCACGATGGTGATGTCAGTGGCCAACTTCAGCAGCGGTCCCTGCGCCCCAACCGGAGCGAAGAGCCGGTAAAACGGGATTCCCTGCAGGCGGGAGGAGAGATCGAGCAATGCCATCTCCAGTGCGGCCAGGCCTGAGTGATTGCTGGCAAAGGCCACAGCGAATTCCCGGCAGACCGCCTCGGGGTCATCGATCCTGCGCCCGAGCAGGGCTGCAGCCGCAGCTTGCAGGTTGGCCAGTGTCGCGGCGACGGTTTCACCGGTGATGTGGGTTGCGACGGCCGCCTCACCGTAACCGTTTACGCCATCACTGGACCGGAGCCGGAGAAAGACGTTTGCCAGTTCGTCGTGCTGCCCGGTGGCAATGCGGAACGGGGTTGCCAGTGGCGCCCGGATTATGGTAGCCACGGCATCCTCAATTACCAACGATACGTTACCCATAGATTACTCCCTCCCCGGGACAGCAGCTTAAAACCAGCGCGGCTATCACTTCTTTCCTGCGGCCAGCCCCACAGCTAATTATTGCTCATCGGCTGCCAAAAGAACAGCCCGAGTCAGGTTCTTTTGGATAAACTGAATAAGTTGCGGAACTAATCCCAATGAACACATTTGCAGGGCGCAAGACCCCACTGTCTTGCTCCGCGAGCCTTCCTCCCTACTTTGTAGGGGGGAAAAAACGACGCATCCTGCGCTCCTATTGGTGTTTTCTTCGGTGCAATTTCGCGACCCGAAGCGCGCATTCGCGCCGGAATCCGCACCGGGAGCCCCATCTTGCGCTGATATATTGAAGAAGTACCATGTTATAGGTATCTATTACGGCCCTTGGGGTGTATAGTTAAGAATCAGTTGCTTCTCTTGTGGGGTGTTACTGCCCGTCCAGCAGATCAGCAGGTTTCATCTTCTCCGTCCACCGGTCACTACCATTTACTCGCAGACAAATTTGCCTGACCGGAGCATCAGTCTCCGGCCCAACATACCTGCTCTGCCGCGCACAAGGTTCAGTATCGTCGCGGAAAGTGGCAAAAACAGTTGATTTGTGTCGTAAAGCAGGAGGGAAGGCCGGTAAGGCCTGAACCCGCAGGTGCATACAAAGGGGGAACAAAAATGATCGTCAAACGCGGTAGCGTGGTGAGCCATATGGTGGCGCAGGAATGGGGCGTCGGTAAAGTGGTGGAGGTGAACGACGTCAGGGCAACAATCCAGTTCAACGACGGGATGATCAGGAAGATTACCTCTTCCCATTATATGAATCTCCAGCCGGCTGACCCTGCTTCCTATCTGCCCCCTTGTGAAAAAGTCGCGGCACCCAAGGTGAAAGCGGTGCGTGTTGCTGCACCCAAGAAACCGAAGAAACTTAAAGAAGCTGCTGTTTAAGCTGAACCTTTAGCAAAGAGTTGGCGCTACTTGCCGCATCCGGTCCGGGATTGAGAATCGATCTCGGCTCCTTAAAAAGAGGGCGATTTATTTAACGGTCACTGACCTAAAATAAATTTGCCCTCTTTTGCACTATGCTATACTGTTCCTAAAATATTTTATTGAAAGAGGTGGCGAATGGCTAAACCAAATTTTCAGTTTCAAAAGCGTCAGAAGGAATTAGAAAAGAAGAAAAAAAATGAAGAAAAAATGCAACGCAAACTGGAAAGAGGCACTGCCTCTCCTGCAGAAGGCGATGACGAGCCCGGAGAAGAAAGTGATGTTGCCGACGAAGTAGCTTCCTGATAAGGTCGCCGGCAGATTCTGATCTGCTCCTTCTACAGCATAGTGAGAACGAACAGAAAATGCCGAATCCTTTTTCCGGCGTGGCCTATGTGCTTAAGCCAGCCAGATGCTCATCCTGTGACAGTCGCCTGAAAAATTTGTAGTTTCTTACTTGCTAATCTTAAATTTACCGTCATAATCTTTCCTTAGCAACACTCACTTCCTGCTGCTTATTGTGAGAGGAGGATTGTCATGAAATGTCCAGTGTGCAAAAACCATTTGCAGGTTGACACCAACTTACATTCCGACGGGTTTAACGAAGGGATTACCGAATGCAGCGTCTGCGGCGCCGTCTGGTCGGTTAACCACGGCGTGACGGAAATCGTTAAGGACCCGCAGATCGAGTCGTTTCTTGAAGTACAGACTGAGTGCGTCGAAGGTGACGACTACAGCCTTGATGGACATGAGAATTAGAGTTTAAAACGGAATCTTTTTGGTGACGAGGGGCGCCTGCCGCAAGCTTCCTTTTTGCCCTGTTTCGTTTCTCCCTACTGAGCCCCTCTCGTTTTCTCGCCCTTTTCGGGGCAGGAACCGGAGGGGCTTTTTTGCTTGAGAAGGAGGGGAACCCGGCCTGGTTGCAGGAACGCAAAATCGGTAACTGACGCAAGCAGGTCATTGCTCCAGAGCCGGGTGCGGGCTTGTTTTCGCTCGGGGGGTTTGGTAGTATTAAAAGTGAATTATTAAGTACTGCGCCTGACATGGGGAGATGGTCATGTCTTTCAATCCCGTTTTTGTGGTAAGCAACGCGAAAAAACCCGATTGGTACTACTCCATGGCGCAGTTTGCGCGCCCGGACCTGCGCAAGTCGATCTGGCAGCTCTTAAATACCCTGATTCCTTATTTTTTTCTCTTCGCCGCCATGGTGGTTACGGTGCATAGTGGAGAGTCCTACTGGCTCACCCTGGGACTGGGCGCCATCGCCGCCGCCTTATTCGTGCGCATCTTTATCTTTTTCCACGACTGCACCCACGGCTCATTTTTCGCGTCACCGCGCCTTAACCGCGACGTCGGATACCTCTGCGGGGTCCTCACCTTCACCGCGTTCCATGACTGGAGACGCAGCCATGCAGGACACCACATCACGGCCGGCGACCTGGACCGGCGCGGCATGGGCGACATCTGGACCATGACGATCGAGGAGTACCGGGCAGCGCCCCTGTCGACGCGGTTCGCCTACCGCTTATACCGTAACCCGCTGGTCATGTTCGGCATCGGCCCGGGCTACTATTTCCTGCTCAGGAACCGGATCCCCTCTGAAGGAGCTAAAAGGCACGACATCAAGAGCGTCATCTATACCGACCTCTACATCCTTGTCATTGTCGTGGCGGCAAGCCTGACCATCGGCTTCAAAACCTACGTTCTGGTGCAGTTGCCGATCCTGCTCATGGCAGCTACCCTCGGGGTGTGGCTCTTTTACATTCAGCACCAGTTCCAAGGTGTGTACTGGGCACGGCACCAGGAATGGGACCCGATACGGGCGTCGCTGGAGGGTGCCTCCTACTATCAGCTCCCCAAAATGTTGCAGTGGTTTTCCGGCAACATCGGGATTCATCACCTGCACCATCTGCGACCCGGCATCCCCAACTACAACTTGCAGCGCTGTTATGATGCCATACCGGAGATTCAGAAGGCGCGGCCGATAACCATCCGGACCAGCCTCAAATCGCTGCGCTACCATCTTTGGGACGAGGAGCGCCACGAACTGGTGAGCTTCGGCTCGCCGAGAGTGGGGCGGCCGACTGGGTGAATCCTTCTCTCTCGTGCTCACTTTTCCTATATTGTTAGCCTTCCTGACTGAACTATCATGGGCGGTTGCCGTTCGTGAAACAGAACACCCCCCCTTTAATGCGAACAGTACTTGTCCGCCTTTCATGACTTCAAGGCGACCCACCTCTGAACCTCAGCTAGG
>Ga0209123_1002542_pt1 | contig 15186 bp, 15 predicted proteins | sample BarGraIncu00431A_FD_184500 | JGI IMG/M metagenome (GOLD analysis project Ga0209123, IMG submission 184500) | Arctic peat soil microbial communities from Barrow, Alaska, USA - Barrow Graham LP Incubations 004-31A (SPAdes) (version 2) | ecosystem: Environmental > Terrestrial > Soil > Wetlands >...
TCTTGAAATAGAAAAGATAATTGTAAGTGGTGGAAAAATAGGATTCCAAATAGAGATAAATGCAAATGTACTAAAGGATATTGTAGATGGAGAGTTCGATGATTTAATAAAGATGACTCCTACATAAGCAGAAATCATCTTTGAGAAAATAGTATATTTTATTATTTATTTGTATACTTCTTTTCATAATTGCGATATATTGTCCATGCAACGCTGGCAAAGAATATTGGCCCGGCGATGCTCCAAATCGTAGTTACATAATCTCCCGTAAGGGCCGGTTGTATTATTGAAAAGAAATTAGCAAAACCAACAGTGAACATAACTATTACTGTCCATATTAAAGCGCTATTGTAAGTTTTAAACATTTCAAAAGGTTTAACTATATCTTTATTTTTCTTAAATGGTGCAAATGCATATGCTATAAACATATAGGGAAGTGTCATAGCTACGTTGGTCATCGACACTAGCACATTGAAGAATTTTGACATGGTTTCTGGACCAAAGGATATGAGGGCAATCATAACACAAACTACTGATGCTTGAATCCACATAGCGTTTTGAGGCATCCCGTTTTTCATTGCCCCCATTTTTCCAGGCCACAATTTAGGTGGAGTACCTTCAATTAATTGTTTTAGCGGCGAAAACATTAATGTGAAGAAAGCACCTGATAGGGCTAAGAACATTGAAATACCAACAAATCTAGATATTCCATGTCCCATAGCCATAGAGGTTGCTTCGCTTGCCCCGAATGCATTGCCAAGAGCATATCCTAGGTTACCCATTACTACATAGGCAGCATTACCTAAATGAACGGTTTTATCATTCATAACACTTGACCAGTTAGTAAATATACCAACAAGGAATATACCAACAGAGTAACCAATAGAGATAACAACTGCTGAAATAACAACTCCTTTAGGGAATGTTTTTTCAGCATTTTCTGTTTCGTCAACGAGTCCTCCAATAACTTCAATACCACCATAAGCAAATAAAGCAAATACTATAAATGCAAATGATGAAATTATGTTTCCAGTATATGCAGGATCTGGTGAGGTAGTGAATGAACTAAGCCCATTTATTGGTTGAGCGAGCTCACCATGATTTCCTATAAGTACTAGTATAGCGCCAATAAATAAGACTATATTTAATGCTGCAACTGCAGTTCCACCAAGTGAGGTTACTTTCTTAATTTTATCTAATCCCTTAGTTGATATAAATGTAACAAATATTATCCAAAGGATTCCAAGTATTCCTAGAGTTTTAGGCCCAGTTAGCCTAGTTAATCCAAGTAGTGCCCAAGTTTGAGTTGTATCAGTACCAAACAATGCATTTGATACTGGTACCCAAAGTCCTGATGCAACATTAACCATCCAAATTACATAAGATGAATACCACATGAACGTTGCCATAAAAGCAAATTTAGGTCCTACTGATTTTTCCATCCATGAGTAAATTCCACCTTTCGCATCCTTAAAAGCTGCTCCGAACTCGGCCATCATGAAAGCAAAGGGTATAAAGAACGTTATTCCTGATAAAATGAACCATGGAATAGCCGCATACCCCATTTTATAGAATGATCTTGGGATATTGTTAAATCCATAAACTGAAGTGAAAATCATTAAAACTAATGATACTAATGTTAAATGTTTAGTTTTTATTATCTTTTCTGACATATTTTTCTCCTTTCATGTAACTATTAAATTTAAATTTATAGCATTTTAATAATATCATTGTGTGTCAATATATATATAACCCATAAATGCATAAAAAAGTAGTTTAAGCCTAATTATAATAGTAGGAGTGGCACAGCCTGTATTTGCGGATTTAGACCTAAAATGTTATAATGTATATAATTATGACTACGATTTAATGAAATAAGCAGTCTTACTCTAATGGTTTGGGAAAGTTAGAGCGTTTTTTTGAATTTAATTACAATTAAGTATTGAAGGAGATATTATGCGAAAAAGTGGAAGAACACCATTAATGAGAGCAAAAAAAATTGAGAAGGCATTAGGTATCACAGAGATATATTTAAAACTTGAAGGAGCTAACCCATCTGGACATAAATATGACCGTATTGCAGAGGTTTTAGTAAGAGATGCTGTTGCTACTGGGTTTAAGGAGATTTTAGTTGATGGATCTTATGCTTATATACAATCAGTAATGCTATTTGCAAAGCTAGAAGAACTGGAGGTTAAAGTTCCTCTATTTAAGCAAGAAAAGTGGAAAATAACAAGACTGGACAAATCGATGTTATTTGATCTGCGAGATAAAAAAGGAACGGTTACCCGGTTACAGTTAAGAGATATATCAGAAGAAAATAACATGTATTTGATGTGCGAATGGAATCTAAACAACATTATTAGTCATCTTGTCCTAGAGGATATGATGAAAGAGTGTTTAGTACGAATGGATTTTAAGGTTGATACTATTACGCTTCAATTAGGATATGGATATACACTTTCAAGTGTATATAGTGGATTAATTAAAAGCTGGGTAGAGGAAGAATTATCTGAAATGCCGGAGTTATTATGTGGTTCAAGCCCATCATGGCAGGAAGTGCTGGATCAATATGCTAAGAAAATGCACATAGGTCAAATGGAAAGCAGCAAGACCCAAAGCGATGAGAATATCACTTCTAAATCAGATTTGCAATTATCTGAAAAACATTCAGATATTGCTTCTGCGATTATGAAAATTATTATGGAAACGCGAGTAGAAATGATAGGTATTGAAGAAGATGAGCTCAAGCAGGCAGTTACAATGCTACGAGAACTTGAAGGCGTTTCTGTTTCAAGAAAAGAAGCGTATGCAATGGCAGCGTTTATCAAAAAAACGAAGCAAGGACTTCTAACTAATGGAAAACATTTGATTATATTAAATGACGCTAGAAGTGAAATTGAAGTGTGTGAAATTAAGAGTTTCAATGATAAAAGCAAAGATGATTTAATTGAAATGACACGAACTTGGCTTGCAACTTACAATGATTCTGTTGGAGAGACAGTAGATGCTATAGAAAAGGCTATGAAAGAAGGCTTTTTGTTAATAGCAAAACGAAATGGCGAAGAGCAAGGAATATGCATTGTTGTAAGCATGGGGTTCAAACGGTTTATTCCAACTTATCATCTAGCATATATTGGTGTTAAACCAGGGAATAAAGGGCGTGGCGTTGCGTCTGAACTTATAGGGCGTGCAATAGAGCTCACAGATGGTAACCTGTCCCTTCACGTAGACCTTGATAATAAACGTGCGAAAAGCCTTTATCGTAAGATGGGATTTAACCATGTATATGACCGTATGATATATAATCACCCAAATGAATAAATTATAATAAAAGAGGCAAATTACTGAAATATATTTCGGTAATTTGCCTCTTTTATTTTCATGAAATTAAACATCTCTTATTACTCTACAAGGATTTCCTACAGCTACAACATTAGCTGGAATATCTTTGCAAACCACACTACCAGAACCTATCACGCTATTATCACCAATAGTTACACCGGGATTTATTATAGATCCACCACCAATCCAAACATTGTTGCCTATGGTTACAGCTTTTGTATAATCAGCCTTTTTAGGTCTTAAATTAGGGTCAATTAGATGAGTCGCAGTAAAGATACTCACATTAGGGGCACATAATACATTATCACCTATTTTTACGAGACCATCGTCTAAAATTAAAAAATTAAAATTGGCATAAAAACTTTCTCCAATTTCAATATTAAAGCCGTAGTCACAATTGAAAGGAGGTTCTATTTCAAAATTATCACCTATTTTACCAAATAGATTTTTAATGATATTTATTCTCTCCGCTATTTCCTCGGGATCTGTATTATTGTAAGTCTTTGTAAGATGCCTAGCTTTATTTCTTAAAAGTATTAAATCTTTATCATATGCATTATATATTTCACCATTTAGCATCTTTTGTTTTTCACACATTTTATACACTTCCTTTTAATATACATCTTTTTAATATAGTTTATATTGGATACGTTATTAAGTATGCGTATAATTTTTATTTTCGTATGCCATACCCACCATATATAGTCTTAGCATCCACTAGCGATATAACAGCATTTATTCCGGAATTTTGCATTAATTTTAATATTTCAGATCTTCTTTTTCTTTTAACATGTAATATTAGCATTTTTTTTTCTTCTTTTAAACCCTCAGCATCAACGATAGTAACTCCTACATTTTCAGCCCTTAATATTTCAGCGAGTGTCTTGCCATCTTTAACAGATACTATTGCATTTATAGTAATGAGTCCTAGTGCTAATTTTTCTTCTAAAATACAACCTATGTAATTTCCGCAAGCAAATCCAGATGCATAAGTCACCATTTTTAAAGGTGCTTCATTAATGCCTTCAAGCATTGTACCAATTACGTATAACCATATAAGTACCTCGAAAAAACCTATAATAGAACCATATAGTTTTTCACCGCGAGTAATGAGTACTATTCTAATTGTGGTTAAAGAGACCTCAATTATTTTAGCGAAAAAAATAAACAAAAAACCTAACATACCCAGCCCCCTTCATAAAAATATTTGTTGCTTGTACGTCATCTATTCTATTATATAATATTGCGCCACTTAAAGGGGTTTTACAATACCTATTGCTAAAAGTTTATATATATTTAACGAATAAGTAATTTTAATGATATAATATTTCATGCCTATAAATTATTTTTAGAATAAAAGGACAATGATATAAAGCGATATAAGGAGAAAAAGAGAAAAGGAGAAAAAAATGGATATAGCGAATAATAGTAATTTTAAAAATAGATGGTTAATTTTATTTATAGTTGTTATGGTAACTTTTATGTGTACATTGGATAGTAGTATTGTAAATGTAGCATTACCTATGATGGCTAAATCTTTAAATGTAACATCAGCAGGTATTCAATTGGTTGTAACAAGCTATTTAATTGTTATTTCAGCATTAATATTAATTTTTGGAAGGTTAGGCGATATGCTTGGCAAAACAAAGGTATTTAAGTTTGGAATAGTTATATTTACAATAGGTTCTTTATTTTGTGGAATAACAAGTTCTCTTTCGATTTTAGTTATAGCAAGGGTTGTGCAGGCAATAGGGGCTGCAGCTACTATGGCTAACAGTCAAGGAATTATAACAGGAGTGTTTCCAGCAAATGAGAGAGGGAGGGCCCTGGGAATTACAGGAACGTTTGTAGCACTTGGGGCAATGGTTGGACCAGGCCTGGGAGGATTTATAGTAGATGCTACCAGTTGGGAGTATATATTTCTAATAAACATACCAATAGGCATAATAACTTTATTTTATGGATTAAAGATACTTCCTAAAGCAAACAAAACAGAAACAGTTAAATTGGATGGATATGGAGCATTGCTATTCGCATTTACTATAATACCTTTGTTTGTGGCTCTAGGTAAAGGTCAAGAAATTGGATTTACACATCCTATAATTTTGATAGGATTTTTAATATCAATTGTTTCATTTATTGCATTTATATTTGTTGAGAAGAAACGTAAAAATCCTTTATTAGATTTAAAAATATTTGAGAATAAATTATTTTCACTTTCTATATTTTGTGGATTTATATCTTTTGTAGCGCTGTTTTGTTCAGTTATTATACAACCATTTTATCTTCAAGATGTACTTAAATATTCCCCTGCATTTACTGGATTAATACTTATGGTTTCTCCACTAATTTTATCTGTTGTTGCACCGGTCAGTGGGCATTTATCAGATAAAATAGGTTCCGAGATTCTAACTTTTATAGGGCTCGTAGTTAATAGTGTGGGCTTACTGTTAATGTCAACTTTAAATGAGCAAACGAGTTTAATGAGCATGGTGTTTTATATAGCAGTTATGACAATTGGAAATGGGTTATTTCAGTCTCCTAATAATTCTTTAGTAATGTCTACAGTACCAAAGGATAAATTAGGTATTGCAGGTAGTATTAATGGACTTGTAAGAAACCTGGGAATGGTATGTGGAATAGCATTATCAACTAGCCTCTTGTATAACGGTATGAGTCACAAAATTGGTTATCGTGTAACTAATTACGTTGTTGGACGTAATGATGCATTTATTTACGGAATGAGAATTGTATATATAACTGCAGCTGTTATTTGTATAGTTGGTGCTATTTTAACCTTTTTAAGATTATACAGTCTTAAATCTAAATCTATAAACTCTGTAAAATACTAAAGAATTAAAAAACACTAAACCCTACAAAAATATTGCTGAGGCTTAATGTTTTTTATAGGTAGCAATCTTATTTTTTTAATTCTTGTTTTCCAGTAATTTTACTTGTACCATCCATTTTAAATGTAGATTTGGCTGCATCTGTAGTGAAATATACATTTCCATCTACAGTAGCATCTTTTAACTGAAAGTCACTTGCTGAAATATAGAGGTCACCTTTGAAAGTACCATGTTCTATACTACCTTTAGGACTATTAAAAGTTAATTTTGGTGCAGTCAAAGTGAATCTATTAGTTATTTTTTTATTTTCGTCCTGAGAGTATAAAGCTACCTTACGTTGAATAATATCTTTGCCAGCATCGTCTTTTTTACCATTTTTATATTCACCTTCAACTAAAAGATCTTTATCAATAGATAAATTCTTTGTTATTGCAATAATCCATGTACCTTCGGTACTTATAGCTTTTTCGAAAGCAGCTTGACTATCCACTATGGAAGCTGTGGTTACTACATTCGGAGTTGTTTCTGGTGGTGTTGTTTGTTTTGGAGGTACTGCCTGCTTAGAGCAACCTACAAATAATACAGTTAATAGGGCTGAGGTTAATAATATAATTTTTGATTTCATTAGAAATCCTCCTTTTAGTAAAATAATTATTACTTTAAAAGTAGTATAACCAAGATAATCAAAATTAATGTTCTTAAAAAAATTCTATTCATACATTTTTTAAGATCATAAACACATTTTAAATAATATCCTCATAACGTATTATATTGATATATAATAAAAGTTATGGTAAAATTAACATAATAAATTTTATTATACAAGGAGGAGAAAGTATGACTAAGTTCTTTTTAGAAAATACGATTTTAGATAGATTGCCAATGTCATTATCTGGAATAAGTTTCACTGATTTTGATTTTACGGGAGAAGTCTACCCAAAATTGAATATATCGCTAAAAAGAAGTGAGTTATCTTTACCTTAAATACATTATAATTATGTTATTTGAAATCTAGGTGAGGAGTAACTTGCCTAGGTTTTTTGATTCGAGTATGCATAGGTTAACAGAATTAATCTATATTAAAATCAAACATAAAAACTTCGGCAAGTGTTTCTTGCTGGGGTTTTATTTATTTTTGAAGCTTATTCTTAAAAACATTAAAAAGTAATTTGATATAAATAAGAAATATAAAATATGGAGGAATTAATAATGATAGAACTAGCATTAAAAGAAGTAGAAAAATATTTCGGAGGTAATAGAATATTTAGTAATATTAGCTTTGAAGTTCATAACAATGGAAGAGTTGGACTAATCGGGAAAAATGGCTCGGGTAAAACTACAATTTTTAAAATTATTGCTGGCGTTGAAAATAAAGATAACGGTAGCATATCTATAAGAAAAAATTCGAAAGTAGGATATTTGGAGCAGATACCAGATTATCCAAAACATTTTAAAGTGATAGATGTTTTAAAAACTGCTTTTCAAATTCAATATGAAATAAATAAAGAATTAAAAGTAATAGAACTGCAAATGGCTAGCTTAAATGGAAATGAATTAGAATGTGTTTTAAGGAAATATGGTGAACTTAACGAACTTTATCAGGCAGAGGGTGGGTATGAAATAGAAGAAAAAATGAGCAAGGTTTGTACTGGATTAAAGTTTGAAGAGGAGTCTTTAGATAGGGAATTTATGACTTTAAGTGGTGGAGAGAAAACCATTGTGATGTTAGGAAAAATATTACTTGAGAATCCTGAGATACTTCTTCTTGATGAGCCTTCAAATCATTTAGATGTAACATCAATAGAATGGCTTGAAAATTATCTTAAATCATATAAAGGAACAGTAATAATTATTTCACATGATAGATATTTTTTGGATAGAGTAGTAACAAAAATAGTTGAAATTGAGGAGGGCGAAACTTTTTTATATAATGGTAATTATTCATATTATGTTATAGAAAAGCAAAGAAGGATATTTGAAGAGTTTGAAGAATATAAAGATCAACAAAAGAAAATAAAAGCCATGGAAAAAGCAATAAAAAAATTAAGAGAATGGGCTACTCAAGGTGATAATGAAAAATTCTTTAAAAGAGCGGAAAGCATGCAAAAAAGGTTAGACAAGGTAGAAAGAGTTGATAAGCCCATAATAAATCAAGCTAAAATAAAGCTGGATTTCGCAAAGACTGATAGGTCTGGCACGGATGTTGTGAGTCTTAAAGGAGTTTGTAAAAACTTTGGTGATAAAAAGGTATTAGAGGATTTGTATTTAGACGTTAGGAATAGCGAATGTACAGCTTTAATAGGAAGTAATGGTAGTGGAAAATCAACCATTATTAAAATTATTTTAGGAGAAGTTATACCAGATAAGGGGGAGGTAAAGCTAGGTTCTAATATTAAAATAGGATATCTACCACAGAATATTACATTCGACAATGAGGAGTTAACTGTACTAGATGTTTTTAGAGAGGGAATCACTGTTTCTGAGGGTGAGGCTAGAGGAATTCTTGCTAAATTTTTATTTTATGGAGAGCGAGTTTTTAAAAAGGTTAAGAATCTTTCAGGTGGAGAAAAAAGTAGACTTAAACTTTGTATTCTGATTCAGAATGATATAAATTTATTGATACTTGATGAGCCAACAAATCATCTTGACATAGATTCAAGGGAAATGTTAGAAGAAGCATTACTAATATTTTCAGGAACTATATTATTTATTTCTCATGATAGATTTTTTATAAATAAGCTTTCAAAAAGAATATTAGAAATAGAAGATAAAAAAATAATTATTTATAATGGCGATTATGAGTATTATAGAGAAAAGAAAAATCAGTCGAAGCAAGCTAAAACAGAAATGCCTAAGGATGTTAAAATAAAGAAGCAACATCATGAAACACCTAATAAATCAATAAGTAATAACAAATTAATTAGAGTAGAGAAATTAGAAAATACCGTGCAGAAACTTGAAGAAAAAATTAGGGGCATAGACAATGAAATGAATAATAAGGGCAGTGAATATGAAAAATTGTTGGAGCTAGGTCAGGAAAAGGAAAAGATTCAAGACGAGCTAGATATAATTGTTGAAAAATGGATGGAACTTGAAAATTCTTGATAGTAATTATGGCTCTTATAAACATCATTCTTAGTGGCTCAAATAAAAAAGCAAATAACAAATAGTATAGCCAACATTTTCTTGCTGGATTTTATGGTATAATTTTCTTAGACCTAAGAGATAATATATTATAAATAAAACAAATCAGTGTAGCAAGGCTACACTACAATTGAAAGGAAGTGAGTTTTTGGTGAATACAGGTGATTGCTTAACACTTATTCACTAAAGATAAATATGAATAATGAATTATTAGAAAAATATGCTCTTTTACTTATAAAGACAGGAATTAATATTCAGCGAGATCAAATATTGATAATCAATTCGCCTATTGAGTGTGCTCCATTTACTAGAATCGTTTCTAGAATTGCATATGCACAGGGGGCTAGGGATGTTGTTATAAATTGGAGAGACGAATTGTCCTCAAAAATTAAATTTATGAATGCCCCAGAAGAGATATTCTCAGAATATCCAGATTGGCAGAGAGATTTTTATGTTTCTAGTGCTCGAAAGGGAGCTGCTTTCTTAAGTATCTCAGCCTCTGACCCTGAGCTTATGAAGGATGTTAATCCTGAAAGAATGTCAAAAGCGAATAAGGCTGCTAGTACTGCAATAAAGGAATATAGAGATAGACTTATGAGTAATAAAAATGTTTGGTGTGTTGCGTCAATTCCAACTGTAGCTTGGGCGAAAAAAGTGTTCCCAGAATTATCAGATACGCAGGCGACTGAAAAATTATGGAACTCTATATTTAAAATAGTAAGAGTGGATACGCAGGATCCCGTTGCCGCATGGGAAACTCATAAAGGCAACCTAAAGAAGAGTATGGATTTTTTAAATTCAAATAACTTTAAATATTTACAATATAAAAATTCATTAGGAACTAATCTTAAAATTGAGTTACCAGAAAATCATTTATGGCTTGGAGGATCAGATTTTACACCTGCTGGAATAGAATTTATAGCTAATATGCCAACAGAAGAGGTGTTTACACTTCCTAAAAAAGATGGAGTTAATGGTATAGTATTTAGCTCAAAACCTTTAAACTATAATGGAAATTTAATTGACAAATTCTCTCTTACTTTTAAACAGGGAAAAATCGTGGATTTCTATGCCGAAGTTGGTTATGATATATTAAAAAGTATCATTGAAACTGATGAAGGATCACATTATCTTGGCGAAGTAGCATTGGTGCCATATGATTCTCCAATATCAAATTCAAATATATTATTCTACAATACACTTTTTGATGAAAATGCTTCTTGTCATTTGGCTATTGGAAAAGCATATCCAGTATGCATAAAAAATGGTGAAAACTTAAATGATGAAGTACTAGCACAGCAAGGAGTTAACGATTCATTTGCACATGAAGATTTCATGGTTGGAACTAAGGACCTACAGATAATAGGAATAACTGTAGATGGGAAACAAATTTCTATAATTGAAAATGGGAATTTTGCATTTTAAGAAACATTATCAATATAAATAAATATAAGCAGTTATGAATAATTGCTTATATTTTAATGAAAAAATAACGATTACATTAAATATTAAAAACATATTGTACATGCATTAATAATATGTTAATATAATTATGTAATAGTAATGAACTTACTATGTGTAAGAATCTAATCTGATAAACAACATATCCTCTTTTATTTAGGAAGTTATTGTTAATCAAATTTAGATCTAATTTTCCAATAAAGGAGGAATATTTAACATGGAAGACAAAAATTTAGTATGTAAAGACTGTGGAAAAGAATTCGTATTTACTGAGGGCGAACAAGCTTTTTATAAAGAAAAAGGATTTGAAAATGAACCACAAAGATGTGCTGATTGCAGAAGAGCAAGAAAACAACAAAACAATAACTCATCTTTCTCAAGATAGTTAAATAAGTAATGTATAGCCTATGGGACTTCGGTCTTGTAGGTTTTTTTTTATTTGTTTTTAAGTTATGAAGTAATAATATTCCTTCACATAATTTCACATTATACTGAGATATTTATTCGAAGATTATCTATTATAATGAAACCATTAGCAGAAAGATAATAAAATTATTTGAGGAGTGGATTATATGTTAAATTACAAGAAAATTATATTATCAACAACTCTAGCGATGGCAATAATAGCGCCAACTGCTGTTTATGCACAACCATTAAACAATGTAAAACCTGATTGTAAGATGCGCGTATGTGAAAAAAATGACGCTGAAAATAATTGTAAAATGGAAAATTGCGAAATGAAAGATCAAAAAATAACTGAGGATAAGAAAATAGATACATATGAACAAACACTTCAAAAAGCTGAAGAATTTGTACCTGGAACCGCATACAAGGGAGAAGAAGCAATAAATAACAGAAATGAATTGAAAAATGAAATCGAAGATATAAAAACGGAAAAAACAGAAACAGCTATTTTGCCTTTAAAAGCAGAATTTAAAGCTGAAGTAATTTCTATAGAAGATAAAGCTACAAATGGAGAAATAACAAAAAAAGAAGCTAGAAAGCAACTTATGGTAGTGCAGCACGTAAAAATAAATGAAGTTCAAGATATAAAAGACCAATCTCAAAATGAATGTAAAACAGAGAAAAATCTTATAGAAGTAAAAAAAGGCGAAGTAAGTCAAAGCTTTGAAAATTTTGCGGCAGCTGTTAAATCAAAAGATACTCAAACTATTGAATATACATTTAGCATGTACATTCAAAACTCAAATGAGTTAGAAGAAATGTTAGGCCAATTAGTTACTCAATTAACAGCTTAATATTTATAAAAAAGGACTATATTTTTAATTAAATATAGTCCTTTTTTTATGTGGCATAATATTTTAAAGTTAATAAAATAAATAAAACATGGATTATTAAACATATTTAATTTATGATTATTGTAAAAATAAATAAAAACAGGAAAATTAAACTTATTTTTTTTAGAGGGCAACTGTACTATAATATAGGAAGGAATAAAATAAGAAAACATACTCAACTTAAGTGGAATAGCAGGAGGTAAATTATGAACTATAATATTTATTTAGTTGAAGATGAAGAAAATTTAAATAGTATACTTACCTCATATTTACAAAATGAGGGATGGAACGTTACATCATTTTTAAATGGAAAAGCTGCACAAGAAGAAATACATAATTCACCACATTTGTGGATATTAGATATCATGCTGCCAGACATAGATGGTTATCAGTTAATTAAAGAAATAAAATCAAATAATATAACAACACCCGTCATATTTATTTCAGCTAGGGATGCGGATTTAGATAAAATTATAGGACTAGAGCTTGGATCTGATGATTATTTAGCAAAACCATTTCTGCCTAGAGAACTTGTAATAAGGACTAAAAAGTTATTAGAGAGAGTTTATAAAAATTCGATTACGGAGCCACAAGAAAATAATACTTTGATTGGTCGCTATTTGGTGGATGAGAGTGCCCGCAAAGTAAGTGAAGATGGACAAGTAATAGAACTTACCTCTAAGGAATTTGATATGCTGAGTTTCTTCATAGATTATCAAAGTCAAGCTTTCTCGAGAGAACAAATTTTAAGCAGAGTTTGGGGAGATAACTATTATGGAAATGATAGAGTAGTGGATGACTTGCTTAGGAGACTACGAAAAAAATTGCCTCATTTAAATATTGAAACAATATATGGATATGGGTATAGGTTATCAAGATAATGTGGGTTAAAGACGGTTTCATGAAAAATAAATCTTTGTTTTTTCAAATTGGAATTGTATTTGCTGGAATAATAATTTGTTTAAGTATGATACTCGCCTTGTTATTTCCCATAATTTTAAGAGAGTTTTTCACAAATGAGGTTTATAGTACTATAGAGGGTGCACAATATAATATTATTAACACAAGACTTCTTAAAAATTTGGATGTGCAGTATTCTAATGAGGAAGGTAATGATGGTGAGCTAGATATAAGATCTGTTACTCACATGCAAGTGCCTAGTCAAGGAATTAGTGAGGCATCAAAAGTTGCAATAACTAAAGCGATAAATTCATCAGAGGTTAACCTAGGATTGGTTAAAGAAATAATTAAACAAGGTGAATCTCAAAGTAAATTAAGTAAAAGATATGTAAAAAAAATAGATGATAAAAAAATATTTTATGTTATTACTAGATATGATAGTAATGGTAATTCAGGATTTTTACTATCGTATATGTGGGATACTTATAGAAATAATTTGCTTAAAACCTTGTTGCAAAAATTAATGCTAATAACTTTTATAGCAGTGGTTATCAGTCTAAGTTTAGCATTGACCCTGGCAAAATATATAACTTCACCGTTAATAAAGCTAGAGAAGAATGTAAAGAAAATTTCTGAAAAACAATGGGACGAACCTATTATTTTTGATAGGTTAGATGAAATTGGAAGTTTAGCTAAATCTATTGAACACATGAGGAAAGAACTTATTAAGCGGGATGAAAGGCAGCAATGGATGCTTCAAAACATATCGCACGAACTAAAAACTCCTGTGATGGTAATTAGAAGTTACTCAGAGGCAGTAGGAGATGGAATATTCCCTAAGGGGGACCTGAAAAGTAGTATGGCAATAATTATTAGTGAATCAGAAAGATTAGAAAAACGTATAAAAGATTTACTATACTTATCTAAATTAGAATATTTGTCAAAACATGAAACAATATTTGGAAGCATTAATTTAAGAATAATAATCGAGGATGTTGTAGGGAGACTTAAGTTTAACAGTGGTGATATAGAGTGGAACATTAATCTTTTGGATATTAATTTTAAAGGAATTAAAGAGCAATGGATTGTGGTAATAGAAAATATTTTGGATAATCAAATTCGATATGCAAGAAAAGAAATAAAGATAGATACTCAGCAAAAAGATGAGTTTACATTTATTTGTATTCATAATGATGGAGAAAAAATTCCAGAGGATGATATTCTAAAAGTATTTAATAAATTTGAAAAAGGTAAAGCTGGAAAGTTTGGACTGGGAATGGCTATAGTAAAATATATAGTTGAGTATCACAGCTGCGTAATTTTTGCTGTTAATGAAAAAGATGGTGTTTCTTTTTATATAAAGGTGCCTCGTAAATATTGAAATAATAATATATATATGGATTTAAAATTAAATTTATTATTTTTAAAATTAAAGCAATTGAAGATTGGAGAAATGAACATGTATATTAATGAAACAAAACTGAAAGTAAGGTATGTTGAGACAGATCAAATGGGGATTGTGCATCATTCAAATCACTACGCCTGGTTTGAAGTAGGTAGAACAGAATATATAACAAAAATAGGAATGACATATAAAGAAATGGAAGAAAATAATATTATGATACCAGTAATAGAGAGCTCTTGTAAGTACATAGAAGGAGCAAAATATGAGGATATTATCATAATTCAAACATTTATTAAAGAACTAAATGGAGCAAAGGTAATATTTAATTATAACGTTGTTCGCGAAATGGATGGAAAAATTTTAGCTAAAGGTAGCACAACTCATGCCTTTGTTAATGAGAAATTTAGAGTAGTAAATCTGAAAAAAGTTAATCTCAATGTGTGGAGTAGACTTTTGAAAATCTTTGAAGAATAGTAGATGTTTCGATATAAAAGTTGTTTTTATTAGATTATGCTAACAAAAGTATATAATGCGCAGAATGCGTTTGAACAACACTTAGCAATTCTTAATTTATTTTATTTTCAGATGTGTAAAAAAAAATACATGTTTGAGCAAGCGAGTTTGTATTTTTTAGCAGCTGGAAATAAAATAGATTTTAGAATTACTTAGTGGCGTGAACGCAATTTAGCAATATATACTTTTCGTTATAGCATAATCTAATAAAAAGTGATTACTTATATAGTAGATTATTATTTATTGTACTTTATTTAGTAAGCTGTGAGAA
>Ga0209123_1002543_pt1 | contig 15182 bp, 14 predicted proteins | sample BarGraIncu00431A_FD_184500 | JGI IMG/M metagenome (GOLD analysis project Ga0209123, IMG submission 184500) | Arctic peat soil microbial communities from Barrow, Alaska, USA - Barrow Graham LP Incubations 004-31A (SPAdes) (version 2) | ecosystem: Environmental > Terrestrial > Soil > Wetlands >...
CCGGGTGATCACTACATCGACAGCATTAACATTTTACAATATTCCTGATTGCCTTTGACCGGTTTTACCTTACACTGGTTTCAGATTTGCCGAGATACCGGCCGGTGGAGCAGCCCTCAGGGGGCGAACGGTAGCGCGCCGATTTTTCTGTCAGCGATCACGGCTTTTGACGGCACATCAGGAGGCTTGCGTGGGAAGCGAAGAGTTGCTGGAAGATAGCGAGCGGGAACCGGACGCGTTGGAGCTGGCGGAAATCGGAGAGGTGGATCCGGGCGAGACCGAGGAGGAGATCAAATCGGTTGTGACCGAGCATTTCGAGGATGCCATCAAGCTCTACCTGCGCGATATCCAGAAGAACAAGCTTTTGAGCCCCGCTGAGGAGAAGGAGATCGCAGCCAGGGTGGAACTTGGGGACCAGGCCGCTCGGGCAGTCATGATCGTTTCCAACCTGCGCTTGGTGGTGAAGATGACCAGGCGCTACCTGAACAAGGGTCTGCCGTTTCTCGACCTGATCGAGGAGGGCAACCTCGGGCTTATCAAGGCAGTGGACCGCTTCAAACTTTCCAAGGAGTGCCGCTTCGCGACCTACGCCACCTGGTGGATCCGGCAGTCCATCGAGCGGGCCCTGACCAACCAGTCGCGCACCATTCGCCTTCCGGTGCATATCTCCGACCTGCTCGGTAAGATGTCCCGGGCGACCCGCGAGCTGGTGCACGAGCTGGACCGCGAGCCGACCTCACAGGAGGTGGCCGACCGCCTCGGGGTGGAGCTTACCCGGGTGCACGGGCTCCTGGTACTTTTGAAGAAGACCTTCTCCATCGATCAGCCCCTGGGGGACGCTGCCGATTTTTTTCTCAGTGACGTCATCGAGGACACCACCAACGTGGCGCTGGATGAACAGTTCGAAAACCTGAACAGGTTCGAGTTGGTTTCCCGGTGGTTCAAAACCCTCTCGGCAACTGACAAGGAAATCCTGACGCTGCGCTTTGGCCTGGACGACAGGAACGCCCAGACCCTCGACGCCATCGGCAAAAGCTTCGGGGTGACCCGGGAGAGGATACGCCAGATGGAGTCGAAGGCCCTGGAAAAGCTGAGGATCCTGGTGGCGGAGTCCCCCCTCCCCGAGGCGCCGGCGGAAGAGCACTAGCGCCAGCGCGGCACCGTTCCCCCTTTATCCCTGCAACTGCCTGGTGAGAGCAAATATGGACTCCAAGGCGTCCAGGTCCAGGCGGTCTCCCCGCTCCCAGATCTGCACCACGAGCTTGATCTGTTCCACCGGCTTGAGCAGCTGGCCATGGCATTCATTGTGCTCGCGCACCAGGCACGCGATCATCTCCAGCACCCTCTGCGGTTCCCTGCCCCTCGCCTCATAATCATCCATGATCCGGTACAGCTGGCCGGCCAGTTCGTGTGCATCCATAAAACCTCTTGCGTAATCGGAATTGCTCTTTGCCGCGAGACACGTCGGCTCCAAATTATAGCACTCCAACGAAAAGTCAAGAACTCTAATAAAATACGCGGGCAGCCTGTAGTATAGACATCCACATTGAGCCAGTTAAGCGCCTTGTTCCTTCAACCGAGTCCCTTGAAATGAGAACATCCAATGTTATAATTTCGTTTTCCACAGAGAGACAGCAATAATTCCAACTAGGTTGAGAGGGACACAACGATGAAGGTACTGCTCCTCGCCATGCCTGATGCCGCCAATAACTTTCACAGGATAATCAAGGTTCCTAACCTCGGCCTCTGCTCCATTGCCGCTCAGCTCCCCGGCCACGAGGTAAGGATTGCCGACCTAGTACTGGTCCATAAGAACATCCGCTCCTGGCTGAAACGGAGGCTGGCGGAGTTTCGCCCCGAGCTGATCGGTGTTAGTTCCATGAGTTTCCAGTACCAAAGCGCCCTGGAAGTCATGGCGATCTGCCGGGAATGCGCCCCGGGCGCCCCCATTGTCCTTGGGGGCTACCATGCGAGTCTGGCCTTTGAGGAATTGACCGCGGGGGCGGGGCAGCCTTTCGACTACCTGGTCCGGGGCGAAGGAGAGCGGGCGTTACCCGCCCTGATAGAAGCTCTGGAAGGGAAGCGGGACCTGGGGACGGTGCCGGGTTTGTCCTATCCTTCGGACGGAGTCTTTTGCCACAACCCGCCCGGGGAACTCCTGGACCTGCAGCGCCTGCCGCTTCCCAACAGGGACGCCCGGGTGCTGGACAATTTCAGCTATTTCGACCGCAAGCTCGACTGCGTCGAAACCTCGCGCGGCTGCACCATGCCGTGCTCCTTTTGCTCCATCACCGGCATGTACGGATCGAGTTTCCGCTGCTATGGCGTCGAGCGGGTGATCAGCGACCTGAAGGCCCTGCAGGCGCGCGGGACGCAATCGGTGCTGCTGGTGGACGACAACATAACCCTGGACGCCGCCCGCTTCAGGAAAATCGCCGAAGCCATCGTGGAAAACGGTTTGCATGGCATGGAGTACATGGTCCAGGCCTCGGTCGCCGGCATCGTGGCCGACCCGGAACTGATCCCCGCGCTGGCGCGGGCCAACTTCATCATGGTTTTCCTCGGAATCGAGGCGGTGCAGATGAAGAACCTGCAGTTCCTGCACAAAGGAGACATCCGCGAGAAGACCGAGCAGGCGGTAAGCCGGCTGCGCGAGCAGGGGATCGGCGTCATGGGGGGATTCATCATCGGCAATCCGGATGACGACCGGGAGAATATCCGGGAGGTTTTCCGCGCCGCGAAAAGGCTGCGGGTGGACCTGCCCTACGTGCAGTGCGTGACCCCCTACCCCGGGACCCGGATCCGCGCGGAGCTCCTGGCAGCGGGCCTCGTCACCAACAGGGACAACCTGAGCAGATACACCGGCTTCACCTGCAACGTCAGGACCCGGAAGCTTTCCAACCGGCAGTTAAACCGTGTCATGAACTGGGAGAACATCAAGATTTTCTTCTCACCGGGTCTCTTCCGGGGCAATTACTTTGTCAGAAAAAGGGAGAAGGGAGTTTTCAAGGTACTGCTGAACAACTTCGATTTTTTCCGGGGGTGGTTTCTTGGGGACCAGTTCCGGTCCAGGCACAAGTTCTAAGGCGCGGGAGGGCCTGAAAGCGGATAAAGTCAAAAGCATGAAACCCAAAGCTTTAACGCAAAGGCGCAAAGCCGCAAAGACGCTAAGAGAGGCCGAGACAAAACAAGGGTAAACACAATCAGAAACAAGCCATTGTTCCCCCCATATTCTTCTTAGCCTTTGATTTTGCTTTCTCTCCAGAGTATTTCTTTCCTCTGTTTTTCTTGTCTCTTTCCTCTGTTTTTCTTGTTTTTCTTTGCGACTTGGCGCCTTTGCGTCTTTGCGTTAAGTCCTTTGATTTAGTCCTATGATTTAATTCATCGGCTTAAACCTTTAATTTAAGTTTTTACGTCAAGTCGTCAGTTTACCTATGTTTTCCTCAGCAGGCAGGCGTGAGCCGAGAGGCCGGCGCCGTAGGCGACCATGACGCACAGCTCCCCTGCCAAGATCCCGCCCCGCATGATCTCCTCTAGGACAAACCATACCGTGGGCGAGGACATGTTGCCGTACTGCGCCAGGACCGCCCGCGTTGCCCGGAGCTTTTCCTCGCTTACCCCTACCGCGTCCCGCACCGCGTTGATGACCTTCTCGCCGCCGGTGTGAAAGGCCCAGTGCTTGATGTCACCGGCTTGCAGCCCCTGGGCTACGAGCAGATCCTCAACCACCCCGGCCGCTGCGACTTTGACCTTGTCCGGCAGGTCCGTGGAAAGCTGGTTATGGAGCTGTCCCTCCTTGTGGACGAAGCGGATGTCTTCCCGATGCTCCGGCGCGTAGCGACCCGCCGAGGAAACCAGTTCGAACCCTTCCGGCTTGTCCCAGAGCACGGCGGCAGCCGCACCGTCTGCGAAAAGTGCGTTGGAAAGGATAAGGCTCAGGTCGTTATCCATCTGGAAGACCGAGCTGCAGATCTCCACCGACACGCTGACGACAATGCCGCCCTGGGACTTGACCAGCGATTCTGCCAACTGGAGATTGGGTATCGCCCCTCCGCAGCCGCTGCCGACCAGGTCATACGCGCGGGTAGTGCGGGAAAGCCCCAACCGCTCTATGAGATAGGTGGAAATACCGGGGCAGATGTACCCCGTGCAGGTATTTACCACGATACTCGTCACATCCTGAACGTGCACCCCCGCCTGACCCAGCGCCTTGCCGACCGCCTGCGCGGAGAGCTCGATAGCCTTCTCGGTGAACCTTCCTATGCGCTGGTCGGGCGACTCCCCGGCAACGCACGCCGGGTCATCGAGGGCGAAATGCCTCTTCTGGATGCTGGGATGCGCAAAGGTGGCCCGTAGCAACCCGAGGCTCCGCTTGGTCAGCTTCTGCGCGTACAGCTTTTTGATCAGCTGCGCGGCGAACTTCTGGTCCGTGCTGAAAGGTGGCACGACACAGGCGACAGAAGCAACAAATGCCTGACCGGTACGCGGGTTGTTGCGAATAGTACTCTGGTTAGTGGCCACTGCCATATTCCCACCTGTCCACCTGCAAGCAGATGCTTAACTTGCCTGCGCCTTGGATTTAGTTAGCTGGGCAGACCTTACTAGGCCACCTGCACTGCAACGGCATCCGTCATTAGTGACGCTTACGTCAAATATGATAATTTATCTCGACGGCGTATCAGCACCCTGCAGATCACCCTTTCATTTAGCTTAACCATATCAGACAGTTGCCAATATGAGCAGTTGCAGAATTGATGGTACGTTAGTTGCTCCTATTTCCTTGCAAAGAAGGTGAGCGTCGCAAAAAAAGCATCAGTTTATTATTTATTATAAGGGGTATCACAATGGGAACCTTAGAAGAACGGGAAAACCGTTATGATGAATTCACCAGATTGGAGCATGCCATCGCATCAAACAAAAGATACCTCCTGGAACTTAATCGAACCCTCGATCTCAAAAATTGCGACGAGGTTTATTGCAATCTGATAAAGGCTCAGGAACGGTTGTTAAAGGAAATCTCCAAGATTACACTATAGCATCGGGTAGAGGCACTTTTCTGCCCAGATACTAACAATAAATAAAGCTTCAGGCTTTGAAACTTCCCTAAATCTCACAGGTAAAATCGCATGTCTGTGAATGCGCTAATATCATATAATAAAATCGAAAGTAATCAAGGCACAGTCGGCAGAAACGGCAAACCGGGCACGGCACGGGATTATTTTTCACTGCAGCCGCTGACTTTGAGGTACCGCTTGCGTTACACTTTCATGCCAGCCAACCGGAGCGCTCGCCGAAGAACCCGGGTGTGCCTCCAGTGCGGCGGACTCATGCCGAGTGCCGACCCTATTTTATTGAGCATCGGCAAAAAAGGGAGACTCAGCGTGGCTATGTTGATGAAGTTCATATGGCAGTCCATGGACCGCTTCAATTCCTGCTCCAGCCAATCGGCATGCACCTGCGCCGAAAGGTAAAAAACGGGCGCGAGCATGGCGTCGGCCGACTGCGAGAGCACCCCCTCCCGTCTCGCGATGGCCTCCAGCTCGGTTCCCGGGTAAATGCGCAGGCCGACATTGAAAAACGCCACGTCGCCGGGCCGGATCTGGTTCTCGGCAAAGTCCAGCGTTTCCCGCACTGTTTCCCGGGTTTCCCCGGGCCCTCCCAGTAGAAACATCCAGGCACAGGGAATCCGGTGCCGGCGCACGGCTGCCGCGGCTTGGAGCACCTCGCGGCTGGTGAAACCTTTGCGCAGCCCCTGCAGCACCGGATCCGAAGCACTCTCCAGGGTTATGCCCATGCCGACGAACCCCGCCCGCTCCATAGCGCCCAGCAGTTCGTCGTCGAAATCGCGCGGGTTCAGGTCCAGGCACTGGAGCCGCGCCCCGTGCTTCACCCGGGCAAGCGCCGCGCACACCTCCATGGCGTGCGCGCGCGGGGTATTAAACACGCTGTCCACAAACTCGATATCGCGAAAGCCCGCGGCCGCCAGCCGCTGCACGGCCTGCGCCACGCTGTCCGGGTGCTTCAGGCGGCAGCAGTTCCCCTCGATCAAAGGATAGGTGCAGTAGACGCAGTGAAAATGGCACCCGGTCTTGGTCTGGACCGTGGCCGTTGCCAGCTGGGAGCGGTAGGCCCGGGTGTCGAGCCAGCGCCGGTAGTCGGGCGCCCGGCAGGTCTCCGAGAACGCCGGCAAAGCGGAGATATCCCGGTGCAGGACGCCGGCTTCGAGGTAGGCGATGCCCGGAAGGTCGGCAAAGGGTTCCGCGCGCGACATGCGCTGCAGCAGTTGCGGCAGGACCAGTTCTCCGTCGCCGACCACAGCGACGGCATCCGGGACCAGGCGCAGAATCTGCTCCGGCATGACCCCCAGGGCAGCACCTCCCAGGACGATTCGGGCGCCGCAGTGGGCGCGTACCGCAGCGACGGTCCCCCGCAGCTCTTCCAGATAGAAAACCGAGCCGTGCATGTCGGCATTATCTATGTTGCGGATCGAGAGACCCACCACGTCAGGCTCAAAGCCGCTCAGGGCAGCGGCGATGGCGCCCTGCGCATCCCGGGCAAACATCAGGTCCAGCAGCTGCACGCTGTGGCCCGCCTCTTCGCAGGCCTGGGCGACGATGCAGGCACCGATCGGCATGACCGGCAAGGGGAGCCTGTTCCGGTTGGTGCTGATGAGAAGGATTTTCACCTGGCGGAACTCCTGTTGAGCTTGGCTATCCCGGCCCCATATACCAGGACCACCCGGGACGGATAGGTCTCGACGATCTGAATCTCCCGGCCCGGGCCCTCCCTGCGCAGGAAATCGCGCAACTCCCCGGGTAGAAACCCCCGTTGAATGGAGAGCCGGCCGTCGTGAAAATGAAAACTACGGGGAGTCAGCAGGGGGCTGAAAAGGGTAAAACCAAGGTAGGCCCAGTGCGACCTTTTAAGGTCGCTCATGACAAAGCCAAGCCGGGTCTGGACTGTAATTTGATCCAGCAGGACCTTGATTTCCTCCCAGCGCAGGTGATGCAAGAGGTGGTTGGAGAAGATAAAATCAAAGGCCCCCAGCCGGCCCAATTGCAGCGCATTTCCCTCGACGATGCGGATCTCGGGGTAGTCCCGGATCGCCTGGTAGGCGACGGCGAGGGTGCGCGGGTCATTGTCCAGCGCGGTGATTGCGAGCTTCAAGCCACGACGCCGCGCTTCACGCACGGCGGCGATGGCGATGTCGCAACCACCGGCGCCGAGGTCCAAAAGGGTGTACACCCGATCCGGATGCTTTTCCATGACTGGGAAAAAATACCTCCGCATCAACCTGCTGCTGCCGCTAAAGAGACGGTTAATCAGCTTGAATTGACGGATGGTGCGCCGCGTCCGAGTCAGATCCAGACCAGGAAGTTCCAGCATTTCCTTGTTCGCAGTATTGCGCCGCTGCAGGTTGGGAAAGAAATAGTCCAGCATCAACATGGCCTCCAGTCGGGGCAGCAGGTATTCAGCACCGGTTAGACGGTTGCGACAGCCCGAAAAGTTCCCTCGTCAGGGCTGGAAATGGACTCGCCAGGTATCCCCCCTGTGGAACAGGGGGGAAGGCTCGCGCAGCGAGACAGGGGGGTCTTTAGCCCGGAGGAAACACCCCCCTGCCTCTCTAAGGTTCGGCTTCCCCCCTATCATATAGGGGGGACAAGGCGCCACCCCTTGCATAAGATGTCCTCAACTTAGCGGCAGTAACCTTGCCCCTTGAAGTATAGGGAGAGTTTCAGCAGGCTGTGCTACAGTTTCAATTCCTTCTCCAAACCGTCCCGGGCCTGCTTCAGGTTGCGGCACGGGATGGAATGCATGCTGAACCAGCGGGCCAGACCGTGCCTGAGCGGGGTATGGAGTAAAAAAAACGCCGCCAGGTTGCGCAGGGCCGACCAGGCCAGACCGCCGGAGGTGCCCGCCAGCATGATCCAGCGCGCGCGGCGCAGGGAGGTCGCCACGGCCCGCCTGCGCACCCGGTCGTAGAGCCGGTTGGCAAGGAAAAGCGGCGCCCTTTGCTCCAGCAGGATTTTGGTCAGCCACACGGCCAGTTCGGCGTCTGCGAACCCGGAATTCATGTTCTGCCCGCCAACCGGCGACATCAGATGCGCCGCGTCTCCACAAAGGAAAACCCGTCCCTGGCAGAAATGAACCGCCGTAAAGCGTTGCACGCCGAAACCGCTTTCCCAGAACTGGCTGGGGGCCGGCGACGTCGACCCCGGCGCGACTCAAAAGCTCCCGGGCGAGATAATCGCTGCTGTATTCCTTGATGAAGCGCGGTGTCCGCACCACAAAGCGCCTTTTGCCCTCAGGCAGCGGGAAGGACTCGACCGAGCCTCGCTCAGTGCAAAAGAACAGGGCCTTGTCCCCCCACCCGGTGCTGTCCCGGTAATCGCCCATGAGAAAAGTGTAGCGCTCCGGCGCGCCCTTAAACGCAATGCCCACACTCTCCCGGACCGTGCTTTTCCCGCCGTCGCAAGCCAGCAGATACTGACCGGTATAGCTGAAGCTTCCCGCGTCGCTGCTATTTCCGCTGACCCTGACCGAGCCCTCCTCTTCACGGCAGTCGGTTACCCGGTGGCCGCGCAGCAAACGAATGGAACCTTTTGCCAGCAGGGCCTGCTCCAGGAGCGCCAGGCTCCTGTCCTGCGGAAGCGCCAGCACGAAGGGGAAACCTCCGGGAAGCCCGCTGAAGTCAACCCGTCCCAGCCGCCGCCCCCGCCCGAATACCTCGGAAGCCCGCACCGCCACCCCCTGCCTGATGAAAGCCCCGGCAAGCCCCAGGCGATCCAGGATTTCCAGCGAAGGCGGCGTTATCCCGATGGCGCGCGACTGGAAACTCTGCGTGGCCGATTGCTCCAGTAGCAGGACGCGCAGCCCCTCCTGAGCCGCCAGGAGCGCCGCCAGCATTCCGACCGGTCCCGCGCCGACGACTATGACATCCGCATCAACCATGGATCACCTTGAGGCGACTATTCCCGCAACTCCCCTCGCCCTCCGGGCCTGCGCGCCGAAGCCTATGGCGAAGGCGTGAGAGGGGCAGGGGTGAGGGATTTGGCGAGGGGGAGCTTGGAGCGTTGAGCCAGAGTAAAAAGACAACTACTACCTCTAACCGCGACATCAAAAGGGAACGAAACACAAGCCATACTCCGCCGGCGCATCAGGGCGGGATCTGCGAATTCGGCTCGCCGCGGAAAGTCCGGTACAAAAACCAGAGCGAGGGAACCAGCACGAAGACGCCGACCAGGCATATGCCGAGAAAAGCGCTCAGCGTGGCGCGTGGCGCCGCGGCCTCGGCAAGGGTAAGCTGGCCGATCAAAAGATCCGGGTACATGGCCGCCGCGAAACCGGTAAGCGTCAGGGCCACGGTCCCGGAGCCGGCAAGCTGCGCCGCAAGGAAACGGTTCTTCCAGAGCAGCACCAGGGCAGCCGTCCCCATGCCCGCCGCGAGGACAACAAAGAAAGCCCCGCGCCAGGATAGCAGCCGGGCGGCAAAGAGGGGGGCGCAGGCCAGGGCGACGGGAATCTCCGCGGCGGTCAGAACGCCGAGCACGGCCCCGGCAAGCATCCCCTGGCGCCTGAAATCCCCCTGCAACGCTCCCTCGCTCCTGAGCGTCATGAAGATCGGCGTCAAGTAGGCGCAGACCGCAATCGCTATCACTCCCCCCATGAGGGTGAACGGTTCCACCCAAAACAGGGGTGCCGCCTGCACCTGACCGCCCGCCCAGAGGATTTTCCCGCTCGCCGTTGCCGTCAGGGTGATCCCGAGGGCAAAGGGGGTCAGCAGGCTCGCGACGGCAAAGGTACTAACCAGGAAAGGGATCTGCCCGCCGGTCGCCCTGCCGAAGTTGCGAAAGGCAAAGGCCGCACCCCGGAAGTTGATACCGACCAGTGCCAGCACCAGGGGGACCAAAAGGACCGTGAAAAGCGCCGCAAACCCCTTGGGAAAGGCGGTGAAGAGGGTCACCACCACGAAGATAAGCCAGACGTGATTGGTCTCCCAGACCGGCCCGATGGCGTGGAACAGGTCGCTTCTCTGTTCCTTCGCCCGGGGACCCCAGGCAAGGGCAGTCCAGATGCCGCCGCCGAAATCCGCGCCGCCGAACACCGCGTACATGACGAGGCCGATATGGACCACTGCGTAGGCCAGACTCTCAAGACTCCACATGCGGGCCCCCCGGTGTCGCGTCGGCGCCCTTCCCTTTGGCGGCCGGAAGCAGCAGCTTCAGCAACCCGGCGGTCAGCACGAGATACAGGACCAGAAAGGTGAAAAGCACCGGGGCAATACCGGTCTGTGCGGTCACTCCCTGCGTCACGCGCATCATCCCCCGGGCGACCCAGGGCTGGCGCCCGAATTCAGTCACCAGCCAGCCGCTTTCCAGGGCGATCAATCCGAAAGGAGAGGCAAGTAGCAGCGCGCGCAGAGTCCAGGTCCCCCATGCCGCCTCGGGCCGGCGCCAGAAAAGCCACCAGAACCAGAGCGCGGGCCCCATCATGATGAAGAAGGAGGCCACCATCAGGTCGAAGAATGGGTGCACCAGCCGCGGGTCGGGGGTCGTTCCCGCGGGGAATGCGTCAAGCCCCTCGACAAGGGCGTCAGGGTCGCCGGAGAGTAGCACGCTCAAGCCCTTGGGGATCCTCACGGCGTAGCGGACCTGACGGGTAGCGGGGTCCGGCCAGCCCCCCAGGAAAAGCGGCGCGCCCCTTTCAGAGCGGAAAAGGGCCTCCATCGCGGCGAGCTTCGGTTTTTGCTGGACGGCGAGGGTCTTGGCAGACCAGTCGCCGGAAACCAGCATGAGCGGGAGGGCGACTGTGGCGACTGCCAGCGACAGGGTCAGGCCTCGCGTTGCCACGGCGCTAGCTTCTCCGCGCAACAGAGCGGCCGCATAAACGCCGGCCACCGCAAAGCCGGTCGCGACATAGGCCGCCAGGGTGGCGTGCACCGCCTCGTGAGCCCAGGCCGGATTGGCAAAAGCCTCGAAAGGGTGCAGCTCGGCCAGCGCTCCGTTTATCACGCTGAAGCCTGCCGGGGTATTCATCCAGGCGTTGGCGCTGATGACAAACACGGCCGAGGCGGCAGCAGCGACGCTAAGCGGAATGGTGCAAAGAAAAAGCACCCGCCGGGAAAGCCGCTTTTCACCGTAACTGTAGAGCGCCAGAAAGATCGCCTCGACAAAGAAGGCGAACCCCTCCATCGAGAAGGGAAGCCCGATCAGGGGACCGCTCAGCGCCATGAAGCGGGGCCAGAGAAGCCCCAGTTCGAAGGAGAGGATGGTACCGGAAACCGCCCCGATGGCGAAGAGCAGTCCCGCAGGACGCACCCAGCTGCGGGCAAGGTCATGATACCCGTCGTCGCCCCTGGCAAGCGACACCCCTTCGGCAAGCATCAAAAGGAGCGGCAGCCCCACCCCGATGGTTGCATAGATGATGTGAAACCCAAGCGAGATGCCCATCAGGGCGCGCGCCGAAAGAACCTGATCCATCAATCCTCCGTTAAAGATCACCGCCATGCTCCCTTTTCCAGTACCCGGTCCAGCTTAAAGCGAGGATACCGATCATGCTATTTGAGAACCGTAGGTTGCTGGTGAACGGTTGTATCGTGAACCGCAACACCGTTGCGGTTCACGATGAGGCTGCTCACCGGCAACCTACGAGTACAAAAATCGGAATCGAACAGCCGCCGGCATATCAAGTTGGACTGGGTACTAGTGCCGAGCATAGTCATTTGCCGTATCTGCCATAAGATTCCCTTGTGAGTGACTGTGTGATGATGCCGGAGTGTTGCGGATAATAAGCAGACTAACACTCTCGTGATTGAAAGAAGCTGACAGGCAATGAAACAATCTGTCAGATGTCGGGAGGGAGCTCCCCACGTCAGCCCGCTGTCCGAAGGTACCGTTAGTTTAACTCTACTAACGGTTAAAGCAAATAGTGTCAGACATTAGGGAACAGCAGGACAATGATCATACCTTACGAGCAGCGAATTATGCCGGTCAGTCGCCGATAAAAAATAGCGGTTTTTTGCAGGGATACCCTTTACGGGTATCCGCAGGGCGGTAGCTCAAGATCGGCACTCAATCAGGTGTTTTTGAACCGGCAATGATGCCTGAAAATGGCTCACTGAACGTCAAAAGTGCAGACGGTGAACAGCAGCACCCCTGCGCCAAAAGTTTGCTTCAGCATATAAACACCCCAATAATCAGCGAGGTGCGGCCGCACATCGGTTGTGTAAACCTGGCATTGTATTTGCGTTCAGGTTTCAGTACACTCCCCTTATGTGCTGCTAGAAAACCCGGCAAAGGTGAACCATCAACCCTGCAGCGGACCTTCCCGCTAGAGAAGATATGCTGCCGAAGTCACTCAGAACTGGTATAATGAACTGCTTTAACTCATAGAGAGGAGCCACCCGTGAATAACGCGACAAAACATTCAGTATTGGTCGCGGACGACAACGCACTGATCCGCAACATAGTTAGTGACATGCTGAAGACGATGGGTTTCGCCGTATCCGAAGCGGAAAACGGCCTACAGGCCCTCCAACTGTACCAGTCGCAACGTTTCCACATCGTCATCACCGACTGGGTGATGCCGGAAATGACCGGTTTGCAGCTCTGCCAGGCGATCCGCGCCGAAAGCGGCAAGCAGACCCACTCCGGCTACACCTACATCATCATGCTCACCTCCCGCGAGAGTAAAAACGACACGATCGCCGCCTTGGATGCCGGAGCGGATGAATACCTGATAAAGCCGGTCCACAAGCCCGAACTCCAGGCGAGAATCCGGACCGCCATGCGCATCATCGCGCTGGAAGCCATCAGGGAAACCCATTTCGAACAGGTGCAGGCAGCTTCCCTCATTGACGTGCTGACCGGGGTGCACAACCGGAAGTTCCTGGAAGTGCGCCTGCCGCTGGAGATCAAGCGTGCCAACCGCTACCAGCGCCCGCTCTCCGTCATGCTGATCGGCTTTAACCAGATCGAAGAGTTCCGCAAAACCAAGGGGATCTTCGCCACGGAAAAATGGCTGCAGGCCGTGGCCTGCCTCCTCCGGGACTCCATCCGCCAGGAGGTCGACTGGGTGGCGCGCTGGAACGAGTACCAGTTCCTGGTGCTGCTTCCCGAAACCGATGTCAACGACGCCAGCACGGTCGCCAAGCGGATCAAGCTTCGGGTGAACCAGCTGACGATCGAGATCAACGACGAACCCCTCAAGGTGGGAGCGCTTTACGGGATTGTCGGTTTTGCCGGCAACCAGAGCAAAGGCGACATCGGTCTCAACGTTTTGCTGGACTACGCGCAGCAAGCGCTGGAAAAAGCCGACCCCAAGACCCAGATCGGAGGCATAAAACTGAGCTGACGGGTCTTCCCGTCCCCCCGGGAATATCCTTCCCGAACCCCTCCCTCTTCCGTAGAGACGCATTGCATGCGTCTCCTTCACCCGATGACACTTAGGTCAACAGAGCGCGGCAGCGCTGAGACGCATGCAATGCGTCTCTACGTCCCCCGACCACAATCAGGTCAACTGGGGGGCGGCAGCGCTGAGGCGCATTCGCCCCCTTCCCCGCGACATTTCGAGGTTCCACCAAATACTGAGGGCGAGTGCCCCATTATCGTAGTCAGCGCCCCTCCCCCCTTTCAGTCCAACCTGCCGTAATTACTGCCAAGCCAACAACTTTCCAGCCCACCTGCCACCGTTGGCCGGCCCTTTGCAAATCCCTACCCAGAACTCTGAAGTAAACCCGGCACCTGACCAAGAGAGAGTATTGAAGAGTGGATTCCAACAACCGAAAAAGGAGAACATCATGGCAAAACTTATGCGCACCCTGCAATTAGCGTTCTGCATCGCACTGGTCTCGGCGTCCCTATGCTACGCGGCCGACCAGAAACCGGAGAGCGCCGGCCAGTACCTCGATGATTCAGTCATAACGACCCGGGTGAAAGCAGCCATTTTGAACGAACCGTCGTTGAAGACCCTGCAGATAAACGTGAAAACCTACAAGGGTACCGCTCAGTTAAGCGGATTCGTCGATTCGGCGCAGAGCGTTGACAAGGCGGGAGAACTTGCAGTATCCGTGAGCGGCGTCCAGGCGGTAAAAAACGACCTGCTGATAAAAAAATAGCCTCCGGAGCCTCGAAGGCTGACAACCGTGTGCATTTTACGAGGAGAACATCATGCTTTGGACAATCTGCGTTATACTGATAGCTCTCTGGATTTTGGGGATCGCGACTGCCTACACGATGGGCGGCCTGATTCACATCCTGCTCATCATTGCCGTTGTAGTGCTGCTGCTACGCATCATTCAGGGGCGTAAAGTGCTGTAAGCCCGCCGGGCGGAGAGATGGCTGGGCGCGCGGCGCGCCTGGTCCCGCTCCGCCCGAGGGACGCCGCAGAGTTTCCGCGCCGCCCGACTGAGGGAAACCATGACACTGACCGATCTCATCCCCACCTTGCAACTCTCCATCAGCCCGGTCATCCTCATTTCCGGCGTGGGTCTTATCATGCTCAGCATGACCAACCGTTATGGCAGGGTCATAGACCGCGTCCGCAGCCTCAACCGGGATCTCCCCGGCGCAACCGAGGAACTGCGCGCCTGCGTCCTGGCCCAGTTGAAGATCCTGTCGGTACGGGCCCATCTGGTCAGGGCCGCCATAGCACTCGCGGGATTAAGCGTACTGCTGGCGGCCTTACTCATCATCAGTCTTTTTCTGGGCGTTCTGTGTCGCATACCGGTTGCAGAAGCTATCGTGACACAGTTCATCCTCTGCATGCTGAGCCTCATCCTTTCCCTGGTACTTTTCATCTCCGACATCAACCTATCCCTCAAGGCACTCTGGCTGGAAAGGCCGACCAAGTGACGGTCTTTTCGGCACCAACGGTTGGCGTGCAAAGTCCTCAGGTAGAGACGCATTGCATGGCTCTCCTTCACCGAGACCAAGCTTAGACCAACTGCAGCGTGTAGAGACGCATTGCATGCGTCTCCTTCACCGAGACCAAGCTTATACCAACTGCAGCATGTAGAGATTGCATGCGTCTCCTTCACCCGATCTCGCTTCAGAGCAACTAGAGCGCGGCAGCGCTGAGACGCATGCAATGCGTCTCTACCCGATGGGTTCTCGGCTGACAAGAACAAACCAGTCGCATGTGTCTCAGCACTGCGACCCTCTGGTTGAGCTTAAGCGTGACAG
>Ga0209123_1002546_pt1 | contig 15178 bp, 15 predicted proteins | sample BarGraIncu00431A_FD_184500 | JGI IMG/M metagenome (GOLD analysis project Ga0209123, IMG submission 184500) | Arctic peat soil microbial communities from Barrow, Alaska, USA - Barrow Graham LP Incubations 004-31A (SPAdes) (version 2) | ecosystem: Environmental > Terrestrial > Soil > Wetlands >...
TTGTATGTTATCAACAAAAAAAATCCTAAGTTTAAACAACGTCAAGGATAATTATTTATTTTTTGAAAAAATAAGTTTATGGCTATAAGAATTGTCGGAGTAGATTTACCTCAAAACAAAAGAGGAGAAGTTGGATTGACTTATATCTACGGAATAGGTCGCAATAGTGCAAAAAAGATTTTAGAAACTGCCGGTGTTGATATCAACATCAAAGTGAAAGATTGGACAGACGACCAAGCATCTAAGATCCGCGAGATCATTGGAACAGGATACAAAGTGGAAGGTGACCTTCGCTCTGAAGTGCAAACCAACATCAAGCGATTGATGGACATTGGTTGTTACCGTGGAGTTCGCCACCGTATTGGCCTACCATTGAGAGGACAAAGTACGAAAAATAATGCTCGTACTCGTAAAGGTAAAAAGAAAACAGTTGCTAACAAGAAAAAAGCAACTAAATAAGGTTATTAACTGTTTGCGAATTTTAGAAAAAGCAAAATAATATTCAATTAATATGGCAAAGAAAACAGTTGCAGCCAAAAAGAGAGTCGTTAAAGTAGACGGTGTAGGTCAATTGCACGTACATTCATCATTTAATAACATTATTGTTACACTTGCAAATGGTAGTGGTCAAGTTATATCTTGGTCATCTGCTGGTAAGATGGGATTCCGTGGCTCAAAGAAAAACACTCCTTACGCAGCTCAAATGGCAGCACAGGATTGCTCAAAAGTTGCATTAGATTTAGGTTTGAAGAAAGTGAAAGCCTATGTAAAAGGACCAGGTAACGGTCGTGAATCAGCGATTCGTACTATTCACGGTGCAGGTATCGAAGTAACAGAAATTGTTGATGTTACCCCACTTCCACACAATGGTTGTCGTCCTCCTAAAAGGAGAAGAGTGTAATTCGTAATCGAGTTTCCTCGGCAGTCGAATAGGTGAAATAAAAAATAGATTGCATTTAAACCTCTCTGCAGTCGCGGCTGTAATAAGTTTCGACCAATTTGTGCACGTGGAACACATAATCAATTTTAAACAAAAAATAAAACAATGGCAAGATATATTGGACCAAAGTCAAGAATAGCTCGTAAATTTGGTGAAGCTATTTTCGGACCAGATAAAGTGTTAGCTAAAAAGAACTACCCACCTGGACAACATGGTCAAGGTCGTCGTAAAAAAACGTCGGAGTACGGTATTCAATTACGCGAAAAACAAAAAGCAAAGTATACTTACGGTGTATTGGAAAAACAATTCCGTAACATGTACGAAAAAGCTCAACGTACTAAAGGTGTAACTGGTGAAGTATTATTACAATTACTAGAATCACGTTTGGATAACTTAGTGTTTCGTTTAGGATTTGCTCCTACGCGCTCAGGTGCTCGCCAATTGGTTAGTCACAAACACATTACAGTTGATGGCAAAGTAGTGAATATTGCTTCTTGTCATATTAAACCTGGTCAAGTTATTGCAGTGCGTGAGAAAAACAAATCAATGGAAGTTATCAATACTTCTTTGGAAGGTTTTAATCACAGCAAATACCCTTGGATTGAATGGAATGCTTCTTTAATGGGCGGAACATATTTACATGTTCCAGAACGTGAAGATATTCCTGAAAATATCAAAGAACAGTTAATCGTTGAGTTGTACTCTAAATAATAAGTGAATCCATGGCTATATTAGCATTTCAAAAGCCCGAAAAGGTTATCATGATGGAAGCCGACGCATTTCATGGCAAATTTGAATTTCGTCCGCTAGAACCCGGTTACGGTATTACAGTAGGTAATGCTTTGCGCCGTATCCTATTGTCTTCACTAGAAGGTTTCGCTATTACTTCCATCAAAATAGAAGGAATCGATCATGAGTATTCAACTATTCCGGGAGTAATTGATGATGTTACTAACATCATTCTAAACTTGAAACAAGTGCGTTTCAAACAGATAGTTGAAGATATCGAAAACGAAAAAGTAACTATTACTGTTTCTGGAGCAACATCTTTTAAGGCTGGAGATATTGGAAAATATTTTACTGGTTTTGAAGTGCTTAACCCAAAATTAGTAATTTGCGAACTTGATCCTTCTGCTAGTTTTCAAATTGACATTACGGTGAATAAAGGACGTGGTTATGCTCCATCGGAAGAAAACAAACCTGCTAACGCTGAGATAGGTGTTATTCCGATTGATGCTATATTTACGCCAATTCGTAACGTAAAGTATTCGATTGAAAATTATCGTGTTGAACAAGTTACTGATTACGAGAAATTAGTAATTGAAATTAGTACCGATGGTTCTATTCATCCGAAAGATGCCTTGAAAGAAGCTGCCAAAATTTTAATTCATCACTTTATGTTGTTCTCTGACGAGAAAATCTCGTTAGAAGTAACTGAAGGTGAAGGTAGTGATGAGTTTGACGAAGAAATCTTGCATATGCGTCAATTGCTTAAAACAAAATTGACTGACCTCGAACTATCTGTTCGTGCTCTCAATTGTTTGAAAGCTGCTGATGTGGATACATTAGGTCAATTGGCCGGATATCACCGTCATGATTTATTGAAGTTCCGTAACTTCGGTAAAAAATCTCTCACCGAGTTAGATGAAAAATTAGAAAGCTTGAATCTGTCATTTGGAATGGATATAGCTAAATATAAATTAGAAAAAGAGTAAAGAGATGAGACATAATAAAAAATTTAACCACTTAGGCCGTAAAACGGCTCACAGAAAGGCAATGTTGTCCAATATGGCTTCTTCTCTTATTCAATATAAGAGAATTGCTACTACTTTGGCTAAAGCTAAAGCCTTGCAAGTTTATGTAGAACCATTGTTGACGAAATCAAAAGAAGATACTACACACTCACGTCGTACAGTATTTAGTCACTTGCAAAACAAAGAAATGGTAACTGAACTATTTCAAAATGTTGCAGTGAAAATTGCTAATCGTCCGGGAGGTTATACTCGTATTTTACGTACCGGTTTCCGTTTAGGTGATAACGCAGAAATGTGTATTATCGAATTGGTTGACTATAACGAAAATATGTTGAAAGAAAAAGCTGTTAAGAAAGCTGCGCGCACGCGTCGTTCTACGGCTGCAAAGAAAGAAACTGCTGCTCCGGTAGCAGCTGAAGCTCCGGTTGCTGCACCAGTAGCAATTGAAGAAACTCCAGCAGCTGAGTAATTCAAAATCAAAATTTTCTGAATATCTAAAAGGGAAAGGCTTAGGCTTTTCCCTTTTTTTATTACACATTTAAGAAATATATGTGTAATTTTGCAGTTTTATAAAACATGTGATTTGACTCGCGTGTTTTTTGTTTTTTTACATATACATAAAACTAAGAAAATATGACGAAGAGACTTTTGATTGCTGCATTTCTTTCTTTGGCTACTGGTTCAACATTCGCCGGTGGTTTATTGACTAATACAAATCAGAGTGTACATTTTTTACGTAATCCTGCACGTGACGCTTCTACCGAAATAGATGCTGTTTATACAAACCCTGCAGGTTTAACTTTCTTGTCCGATGGTTTTCACCTAGCACTTACTAACCAAAGCGTATTCCAAACGCGTACTATCACTTCTACTTTTGATGGTTATAAATATGCGGATGATAATAATGGTAACGCTACAAAAGTCTTTAACGGAGAGGCATCTGCTCCAATTGTTCCAAGCTTTCAATTAGCATATAAAAAAGGGAAGTATGTGTTTTCTACCTCTTTTTCCATAACAGGTGGTGGTGGAAAAGCTACTTTTAATAACGAATTATCATCATTCGAATCACAGGTTGCAAAGACTCCTTTAGCTTTAAATGCTAAAGGTATTTCAACAACAGGATATTCAGTTCAAAGCTACATGGAAGGTCGTCAATATATTTTCGGATGGCAAATCAATGGTTCTTACAAAATCAATGAAAACTTATCTGCAGCTATGGGAATGCGTTTGAACATTGTTAATAGTTCGTATGAAGGCTATCTGCGTAATATCCAATTTACAGTCAATAATTCAAATATGACTGCTAATGCATTGTATGGTTATCTTGCTACATCGGCTACAAATACAGCAAGCTCACTGAATGCCTTATCTGCAAGCACTTCTTCCATATCGCAATTGGTTACTGCTGGATATCTTACTCAGGCACAAGCAACAAAGCTGTTGACAGGATTAGGTAAAGATATTAGTAGTTATACTGTTGCACAAGTACAATCTGCCTTTACTAATACTGCTACTGCTTACACTGTTGCAGCTAATACGAACCAATATAAAGAGCTTAACTGTGCACAAACTGGGTGGGGAGTAACTCCAGTTATTGGGCTTAACTATCATATAAGTAAACTTAATATTGCTGCAAAATATGAGTTCAGAACCTCGCTCAACATTCAGAACAACACTAAAGTGAATACAACTGGGGTTGCTGCTTATGATGATGGCGTGAATACACCAAACGATATCCCTGCGTTGCTGACAGTAGGTGGTGAATATCAATTGTGTAAAAAGTTGAAAGTATCGGGTGGTTATCACCATTTCTTCGATTCTGATGCTAAAATGGCGAATAATAAACAACAATATATCAATGGTGGGGTGAACGAGTATTTGTTTGGTACTGAATACAGCATTAATGATGTGCTGATGGTTAGTGCAGGTGGACAAGTAACCCGAACAGGGGCAACAGATGCTTACCAAAGTGATATGAGTTTCAGTTTGAATTCATACTCAATAGGTTTTGGTGGTGCTGTGAAAATTACACCCGATTTGAGGCTGAATATCGCGTACTTCTTTACAAACTACTCTGACTGGACTAAGGCATCTACTAATTATAACGGAACTACTTTAGCCGGAATAGATGTATTTAGTCGTACGAACAAAGTTTTTGGTATCGGACTGGATTGTAAATTTTGATTGAACCCGCATACGTGGAAAAGATAAAAGGGAAAAGCATACGTTTTTCCCTTTTTATCTTTTTTATTATCCTGTGTTACTATTTTACAGCACTTGGTTGCTGATAAATGACTTCCTTTAATTTGCAATTGCATTGACATTTACCGGTTTCAAGTAATCCGCTCCGTTGTAGTAAATCGTATTCTATTTTAAAATTCTCGGTGAATATCGCTTTGTCCAGATTTTCTTCAATTTGCTGTTGTGTCCACCATTTAGTAAGTTCAATAAAGGTTGGATTTGGATTTATCTTAGTAAGTTGGCAACTTACAAACAAAAAAGCGTATTGATGCTCTTTAGGAGTTTCGTTTGTGTAGTTGGATAGATACATATATTTTACTCCTTTAAGCGCGTACCGCTCCTCTGTCGTACGGTCAATGCATTGTTCTATTGTTTCTCCTACCCGCACATGATTGGAAATCGCGGTATCCCAAAAACCAGGGAAAATCAAATCTTCGGCTGACCTTTTTTGCATAAAGATCATTCCCTTATCAATAAGTAAAACCCGCACAATTGGGTGCATGTATTTTTTCTCGTCTGAAAGGCTTATTAGATGCTGAATACTTCCAATTATTTTGCCTTGTTTGGTCACAATTGGCCACCATTCTTCACGAACCAGTTTTGATCGAATGATATGCACGCGTATGACTTCAAAAATAGAGAGAACACAAATTATTGCAATAAAGATGCCTTGTAAAAGTTGAAAGTAAAGTGAATAATTCACTAAAGCAAATAACCGTAAAAGTAAATTGGATGAAATATAGCTTAGCAATACAAAAAACATTACCCAAAATGCACGGTACAATTCGCTGAAATTGTTTGACATAGGAATCAATCTTGGCATTATTTGCAATATTATATGCTGTATTTGTTTCCGGAAAAAGAGAAATACAATGACAAATGCAAGTACTACGAGTTTGTCTTCTGCACCCTGAAAGACCAATGGGAGTGGGAGCAAAGGAGCCAGACTGGCAAAAACGCCAATCCCCATAAACATAAACGTAAATACAAGATTCCAAATGAATATTTGATTATATCTGTAGTAAATGTAAATTACGATACCAAAGGCAATTGGAAATGCTACTTTCCATGCTATATCCATGCCCCAAAGTTCATCAACTACCATAAATAAGAGTAGTGGTAAGAAATGTAGTACGGGATTAAAGAATGATTCTTTTATTTGTTTTCTTAGTTTTATCATATCAGTCAACTAGTGTCATCGAAATACTAACAACAGTAATCAATTATAGTTTATTTTGGAATAAAAAAAGAACCAAAGTGTAGTTTCTGCATGGTTTCTGTCGTGTTGAAATTGATACGAGAATGTGATTCCTTGGCTTAAATAATATACTTTAGCTTAGTGCTATTCTATTCCATACATTAAAGCGGCTCTCTCCCCTGCATTAGTGCGACACTCTCGAATGTGAGCCCACTAATATCTGATGCGAGAATTGAACAGCCTCAAATTAGATTTATAGAACCTAAAAATCCACAAAGAAGAGTCTTCCTTGTGGATTTCAATATTCAATAAGTACTTCTGATTTAGCTAAAGGCCATCATCCGGCTTACATATTTTCCGATAATGTCAAATTCGATGTTCACCACTGTTCCTTCTTTGATTTGGTGAAAATTTGTGTGCTCGTGAGTGTATGGTATAATGGCTACCTGAAAGCTATTGTCGGTAGGATTGCACACAGTTAGGCTTACGCCATTAACGGTCGCCGAACCTTTATCTACAGTCATGTAGCCGCGTTTTGCCATTACACTGTCAAATGCATATTTGAAAGTAAAATACCAACTTCCATCGGCTTCTTTTACCTCGGTGCAAACTGCTGTTTGGTCAACATGTCCCTGGACGATATGACCATCCAATCGCCCATTCATTAGCATGCTGCGTTCCAGATTTACCTTGCTGCCCGGTACCAGAAGTCCCAGATTAGTGCAGTCCAGCGTTTCTTTGATGGCTGTAACCGTGTAGGTGTCGTCTTTTATTGAAACTACGGTGAGGCAAACGCCGTTGTGGGCTACACTTTGGTCGATTTTCAATTCGTTTGTAAACGAACACGACATGGTAATATGCAAATTTTCTTGTTCTTTGTTTAGCGTAACGACTAAAGCTGCTTCTTCAATTATTCCTGAAAACATAATATTTGATTAATGACCCCTAAATCCCCTAAAAGGGACAAAAGACTCGGATTATTTATTCTATTTAGATATGGTAACTGTGCAAGGATAATTATCTCGATACACTTTTTACTCCTTTTACCAGTTTTATTTTCTTTACAATATCTTCCAGTTCCTTGGTGTCACTTACCATAATGGTTAGATTGCCTTGAAACAGTCCTGCGTTTGAATCGATGGAGATGGAACGCAAAGAGATGTTTTTTTCTTTGGATATCAACGAAGTTACATTCGTTACGATGCCAATATCGTCGTGCCCTACAATGTGTAAGGTGATAGGGTATTGCGATCCAATTGATTTGCCGGACCACCGTGCATTGACAATACGATACCCTAAACGTGCTATCATTTGAGGTGCATTCGGACAGTCAGTGCGATGGATTTTAATACCTCCTGATACTGACACAAACCCAAATACATCGTCGCCATAAATAGGATGACAGCAATTGGCTAGTTTGAAGTCGATGCCTTTCAGGTTTTCACCAATAACGAGTACATCTTCTTTACTTGACGTCTCAACGTTAGTGTCTTTCGAAAACGAATCTGCTTTTCTCGATTCGGGTTGCTCTGGTAAAGTTTGCTTGTCCAAATCCAGATAAGCATCCCGCACTATGTGCATATCCAACTTCTCGTGAGCAATTTCCTGATAGAAGTCACTAACAGTTTTGAATCCTTTTTTTTTGGCAAGACGCGAAAGTTTACCATCGTCAAGCTCAATTTTCCAGTTTTTGAAGCGACGCACGATGGTTTCTCGCCCCATTTCTGCATCTTTAAACTCCACATCTTTAAGGGCCTGACGGATCTTCGTTTTTGCCCTCGATGTAGTAACCACTTTCAGCCATGCCGGATTAGGCTTTTGCGTTGGCGAAGTAAGCACTTTTACTTGATCGCCATTATTGAGTACATATTTAATGGGCATGTTTTTACCATTTACCTGCGCTCCCACACATTTGGAACCTAAGGCAGTGTGAATGGAGAAGGCGAAATCGAGCGCAGTAGCACCTTTGGGCAGTTTATGCAAATCGCCGTTTGGAGTGAAAACGAAGACTTCTTTATCGTACAAATTCAATTTGAATTCATCCATAAAGTCTACCGCATTCAATTCCGGGTTTTCGAGTATTTCGCGAATATTTTTCAACCATTCGTCCATGCCCGATTCACTCTTAATTCCTTTGTATTTCCAGTGTGCAGCAAGTCCTTTTTCAGCAACTTCGTCCATGCGTACTGTACGAATTTGCACTTCCACCCATCTGCCTTCGGGACCTAATACCGTGGTGTGCAAACTTTCATATCCATTTGTTTTAGGGATTGAAAGCCAGTCGCGCAAGCGTTTTGGGTTGGGTTGGTACATATCGGCCACAATGGAGTAGGCTTGCCAACAAGCAGCTTTTTCTTTTTCGAAAGGTACATCGAAAATGATTCGAATGGCAAAGAGGTCATATATATTTTCGAAAGGTGTATTCTGCTTCTTTATTTTATTGTAAATGGAATTGATAGATTTTGTACGTCCTTTTATTTCAAAAGTAAAACCAATCCCTTCAATTTTCTCTTTCAATGGAGTTATAAATTCCGAAATGAATTGATCGCGGGAGCTTTTTGTTTCGTTTATTTTGGTTGCAATGTCGCGATAAATATCCCTGTTGGTGTACTTCAAAGATAGATCTTCGAGTTCAGTTTTTATAGCATATAAACCCATACGATGGGCGAGTGGTGCGTAGAGAAACGAACTTTCTCTGGCAGTGCTTTGTCTGTCTTCTTCCGATGCAGTTTCAAGTTCACGCATTGTTTGCAGATGTTCTGCAATAATGATCAGAATTACGCGAATGTCTTGCGCAAAAGTAAGGAATAGCTTTCTGAAATTTTCGGTTTCAAGCGATGCTTTTCTAGCATAAAGTTCCTGTACCCGTATCATTCCCTGCATGATGGATGATATTTGAGTATTGAACGTTTTTTCAATTTCCTCAACTGAAAGCAGTTTTTTCTCCACCATCTCGTGAAGAAGTATGCTTAACACAGCAGCTTTACCGAGTCCAATTTCTGTGAGTATAATTTCTATAATCTTTATCTTTGTAGAAATTAGCTTCTCAGTGTCGTTTCCTTTTGTAAAAATTTGACCAGAAAATTTATTGAAAATGTTCTTTAAATTTTTTCTTTCGTCGAATGCGAAGAGAAGGGGATGCGTACTCACCATCTTTCGATATTGAGATGCTATGGCATTTGGTTGAGTCGTTTTCATAAAGAATGGGCGGTTGATAAGTGGAATAAAAATGAATTTATTCCACTGAATAAAAAGATGTTAGCTAAACTAAACACATTGGCAATGAAATGAGTCAATTGCAGTGCAAATATACGACACAAAATTCAAGAACATACAAAATTGGATTAGAAAAAGTCATAAAGTAGGTGATAAACACTGAAATGAATAAAAACGCAAAATATGACGATAAAAAATGCATAGAAAGTTGATGAGTGGATTTTTCTTTCTAAATTTGCAAACCGTAATGGTTTTTTGAATTCAATTTTACACATTTGTTACTTAAATATGGAAAAAGTTTCCTCAACAAGGGATTATAATCAATATAGCTTATCCATTCGATTTAGTTCGGATGGATTTTCTTTATCGGTTTACGATGAGCTAAACAAGATGCTGTCTATAAAAAAAGTATCGGCATTGCTTTACTCGCTTTCCGAAGAAGAAATAATACGCATGTTGATGCATGAGCCTGAACTTCAGGTGAACTGTAAAAATATACGCTTGATCTGCGAACTGGATACTTACGCTTTTGTGCCGGCTTCCATCTTCAAATCTGACGAGGCTGAATTGTTTTTGTTTTATCATGATAAGAAAGAAAAGCCGGAAAAGGTACTTTATAATGAGCTTGTGGCATGGGATATGGTAAATGTTTTTTCAATTCCGCCTGCATTGCATGCTGCACTTACGCATATGTACCCCGATTTAGTGTTGGAGCATCATTTAAGCAATTTTTTTACGGATAAGATTAATCCAAACAATAACAACTGTCTTCAGATTTGGGTGCGCCCCAAGATGATGGATGTGGTGGTGATGACCGATGCAAAACCTGTTTTGATAAACAGCTTTACGTATCGCAGTACCGAAGATTTTGTGTATTTTACGCTTCATGTATTTGAGCAACTGTCGCTCAGTGCTGAAAAGTATGATGTGAGACTGCACGGAATGCATAAACTGAATGATTTGCAGATGAATTTGCAGAAATATGTGAAAACGGTGGTGTATTGCTAATTGTTAGTTGACAGTTAGAACCAACAAATTTTTAAATTGAATTACGATGAGAATAATTAGTGGAAAATATAAGGGACGTAGAATTAGTGCGCCAAGTAATATCACGGCACGTCCTACAACCGATTTTGCCAAAGAGGGTTTGTTTAATTTGTTGAATAACCGGATTGATTTTGAAGGAATTGATGTGCTTGATTTGTTTGCCGGAACGGGTGGGATAGGAGTGGAGTTTGTGTCGCGCGACTGCAACAGCGTTATTAGTATTGAGCAAAATGAGCGTCACTGCACTTTTATTCGCAAGGTGTGCGCTGAATTGAAGATTGATAACTTGTCGCTGATGAGAACGGATGTTTTCAAGTTTATAAACAGTTGCCATACGCAGTTCGATATGATTTTTGCCGATCCTCCTTACGAGTTGGAAAAACTGGCGGAGATACCGAATCTTATTTTTGCACAAAATATGCTTAAGCCCGACGGACTTTTCGTGCTGGAACATTCCTCTAAGAATAGTTTTGAGCTTCATCCAAACTTTAGCGACCACCGAAGCTATGGAAGCGTAAACTTTACTTTTTTTGAAATGAAATAGGATAACAAAAAAAAAGACACAAGAGATTGTGTCTTTTTTTTAAGTAATGAACTGAGTAACGGACAGGAAAATTATTCCGTACCTTTGCAGCGGTATAAAAAAAGATGAATAAATGAGTGGATTATTTAAAAGCGACGCGTTCACGGCGGTTCGGAATGGCAATTTCAGATATTTTTTAGGGTATCGGTTTTTTATGACAATGGCCACATTGATGCAATCGGTAATTGTAAGTTGGCACATGTATTATCTGACACATAATGTGCTTTGGTTGGGGCTTATCGGATTAGTGGAAGTGATTCCGCAGATTTCCATTTCGCTTTTTGCAGGGCATTATATCGATTTGTGGGATCGGAAAAAGATAGTCAGAAACTCCACAATCATTCTATTAATAGGGTCTTCTATCTTGGCCATTTACAGTATTGGGTCCTTTCACTCCTTCGAACGGTTGGGGATTTGGCCCATCTTCATCACTATTTTCCTTACAGGACTTTCCAGAGGTATACTTATGCCGGCACATACCGCTCTGTTGGGGCAGTTGGTAGATAAAAAGGATTATGCTAATGCAGCTACCTGGAGCAGTGCCAACTGGCAGATAGGTGCTGTAATGGGGCCTGCGCTTGGTGGATTGATTTACGGTTTCTTTACCATTACCGTTGCGTATAGTTCCATTATTTTTATCTACTTCATTTCGTTGTATATGATTAGTCGTGTGCAAATAAAACACATCGTAAACAAGGCACTTACAGCCGATGAGGATATTTTCAGCAGGATACGGGAAGGTATTCGCTTTGTTCTCCAATCGCCCGAGTTACTGGGCGCTTTTTCGCTCGATATGTTTGCGGTGTTGTTTGGAGGGGCAGTGGCTTTGTTGCCTGTTTTTGCTTCCGACGTTTTACATGTTGGACCCGAAGGACTCGGTTTTTTGCGGGCTTGTCCTGCTATCGGAGCTATTATGATGTCGTTTTACCTTATGTTTTATCCACCGGTTCATAATAGCGGACGCACCTTGTTGTTCGCTGTTTCGGCTTTCGGATTGTGCATGATTGGTTTCGCGTTTTCGCACTGGTTTTGGTTGTCGGCACTACTGTTGTTGTTGAGTGGGTTGTTCGACAACGTAAGCGTGGTTATCCGTGGCACTATCCTACAACTTTATACCCCCGAGCATATGCGTGGACGTGTAGCGTCTGTCAATAGTATTTTTATTGGTTCGTCCAACGAGCTGGGTGCTTTTGAATCGGGAGTTACTGCCAAACTGATGGGACTTGTTCCTTCGGTGGCATTTGGTGGTATTATGACTTTGATTGTTGTGGGCACAACGGCTAAGATAAATCCGGTGCTGCGCAGGTTATCATTGAACAAGCAAGGCTAAACTTGCTTGTTCAATGACCTGTTTAATTCTCCAATTATTTTTTCTCCTGCAGTTGTACTATCATTTGTGGTGCTGGAACACTCAGTTTGTTGCTTTTAAGTAGTGTGTAAACTTTTTCGTTCATTTCAAAGTGCACATCCCAATAATCGGAATTATTTACCCATGCTCTGACGACCAAACTCACGGAACTATCGCCCAATTCGGAAAGACCCATAAAACTTGCAGGCTCTTTTAAGATGCGGTTGTCTTCAGCAATAAAATCATTGATGGCTTTTTTGAAATCATCCATATTATCTCTATAGGCAACGGCGAACTTCCAATCAACTCTTCGCAATGGTTCAGCCGAGAAGTTAGTAAGTGAAGCGGTAGAAAGCGGTCCGTTAGGAATAACGATGAGCTTTTTATCGACCGTGTTTAAGTGCGTTGTGAAAATGCTGATTTCCTTTACGGTACCCGAAAAGCCTTGTGCCTCGATAAAATCGCCTACTTTAAACGGTTTAAACACCAATACGATAACACCTCCGGCAAAATTCTGTAAGGTACCCGACAAAGCCATGCCTACAGCCAAACCGGCAGCACCCAAAATCGCAATAAAGGAAGTCATTTGGATGCCCACCATTCCCATTACGGTGATGAATAACAGAATCTTCAACAGCACATTGGTGAGGCTCATCATAAAAGAAACCAGCGATTGATCCAACTTTGCTTTTTGCAAGGACTTGCCGGCCATCTTTGTGGCAAGCTTAATAACCCATAAACCCAGTATGAGTACGATGATGGCGCCTATCAATTTCGGACCATAATCAAAACCCAGGTCTACCACTTTGTTGATGTAATTTTGTGCTACAGAAATTTGTTCGTTCATTTTGAAATTTGTACAATAAAATTTTCCTACTCGTCAGGCTTTTCAGTTTCGCCCCTGTTTTTTAGTGGTTTTGGTCTCCACATATGGTTTTACTTTCTTTTGGCTTGTTACGGTTTACATAAACTGTGCCAAGAGGTGGGTATTCAATTAATCAAAACCAGCCATTTCATCCCATTTGTCATATTCTAAGGTTAATTCATTTCTCTCAGCATTCCAAACAATTACGCCACAATCATATCTGTTGTCAAATTTAAACTCTTTTGTTTTCTTCCGATTGATATAGATTTGAATAAGGTTTTCCTTTTCTCTTCTGAAGTCAAAATCGCCGGTAGTTGGCATTGTGTTTATGTATCTTAATTCTTTCTTGTAAATTTCTGTTCCGTTTAATTTGATTGTTACAATGTCACCGTTGAACCCATAATGAAATATCAAGTGAACTGTATCATTTTTAGTTGTTTTGTCTAAACGCGATAATTTGCGATTTGATTTATACGTGGGATATTCGAAATTTAGTTTAATTGGTTTGGAGTCACACGATATAAAACACGAACATGAAAATAATGAAATGAGTATTTGTAATGTGAGTTTTTTCATATGATATTTTATTCCTTTCTATTTGTTCTGTCAATCAGTTTTTCCTCCAAGTCTATAAAATGCGCAAATGTGGATAGTTCAAGCTTAACGAAGTGTAGCTTGGTTTTCAGTCATTTTGCATTTCTTTAGATTTTTCAACCACCCCAATTTTCGTTTTGCATATTTCTATATTTTTTCTCAAACAACAATGCCACGACAATGCATAAATTCAGAAGAATTTTATTTTTATATTTTGTTCGTATTTCTAAATTGTCTAAAGAATGAACGAATGTCGTCGGCAAGAAGCTCGGGTTCTTCCATGGCTGTAAAATGGCCACCACTAGGCATTTCTGTCCAATGAGTTATGTTCAGGTTTTGTTCTGTCCACGCTTTCGGCGGCAACAATATATCTGCGGGGAAGAGTGCAATACCTGTAGGGACATCTATATGCCCCATTGGAGGTAAAGAATGTGTGTTTTCATAATAAATGCGTGTTGAAGAACTAGCAGTATTCGTAACCCAATAAATCATTATATTGGTAAGCAATTCATCCTCACTGAATTTTTTACGAAGATCCCCATCACAATCGCTCCATGCACGGAATTTTTCAATAATCCAAGCAGCCAACCCTACCGGCGAATCAGAAAGAGAGTAAGCAAGAGTCTGAGGCTTTGTTGATTGAATTGACATGTAAGCTCCCTCTTGCGCAACCCATTCCTGAGCTGTCTTTTTGTATTGTAGTTCTTCTTCAGAAAGATCGGACAGATTTTGTGTCATTAGAAGATTTCTAATTATACCGATGTCAGTAAGATGGATTCCGAAAAGAAGTTCAGGGTGGTTTAATGCCATATATCTTGTAACACCGGAGCCAATATCTCCTCCGGCAGCTGCAAATTTGCTATAACCGAGCTTTTCTGTCATTAATTTTGTCCAAAGTTCAGAAACAGAAAAATTATTGACACCACTCTTATTGGGGCGACCTGAGAAACCAAAGCCGGGAAGCGAAGGTACAATCACATCAAAAGAGTCCTCTGGGTCACCACCATAACGAGACGGATCAGTAAGAAAAGGGATAATTTTTTGGTAGCGAATGAAACTGTCAGGCCAACCGTGAGTAAGAATAATTGGCAAAGGATTCGGGCCTTTACCGCGCTCGTGCACGAAGTGTACATCTATTCCATCTATATCACAGTGAAACTGAGAAAGGCGGTTCAATTCGGACTCTTCTTTGCGCCAATCGAATTGATTTCGCCAATATGATACGAGCGATCGTAAATAATCAATTTCAGTACCACGTTCCCAACCTGTGTCTTTTAATTGATCTGGCCAGCGGAAATGGTCTAATCTATAATTTAAATCATCAAGAACTTCCTGCTTAATTTGAATACTAAATTGTTTAACTGACATAATAAATCTCCTTTACTTTAGTGT
>Ga0209123_1002547_pt1 | contig 15176 bp, 17 predicted proteins | sample BarGraIncu00431A_FD_184500 | JGI IMG/M metagenome (GOLD analysis project Ga0209123, IMG submission 184500) | Arctic peat soil microbial communities from Barrow, Alaska, USA - Barrow Graham LP Incubations 004-31A (SPAdes) (version 2) | ecosystem: Environmental > Terrestrial > Soil > Wetlands >...
ATACTGCCACAGTTTGAATACCCATTTCATTACACGCACGAATTATTCTTACTGCTATCTCGCCTCTATTCGCAATTAATATCTTCTTAAACATATTGTTTACCATCCCCACACTTAAAATTATTTAATAAAGTGTTTTTAGTGTTTATATTCCTACTGCAAATGTAATTTCAGCTTGTGCCACTTTAACTCCATTTACGCTTGCTACTGCTAGACCAATTCCAACAGGTCCCTTCATTTTGATTATCTCGACCTCTAGTTTTAGTACATCTCCTGGAACAACTTTTTTTCTAAACTTAGCTTTATTAATACCCCCGAAATAGGCTATTTTACCTTTATAGTCTTCCATGCTTAGGAGTGCAACTGCTCCAACTTGCGCTAAAGCTTCAATAATTATTACTCCTGGAAGTATCGGTTCTTCTGGAAAATGTCCCTGAAAAAAATACTCATTCATAGTAACATTTTTATATCCAACAGCTCTTATTCCAGGCTCTAATTCCTCTACTTTATCCACGAATAAAAATGGATATCTATGAGGAATAATCTCCTGAATTTGTTTTATATCTAAAGTGGTCTTTTTTATTTCTTCCATGTTGTTACCTCCATCTTTTACGTAACTAAATTAGTGGACTTAAAACGATTTTAAACCGTCTTACTTCTACTAGTTTTCAATTATTTTGAATAATGGCTGTCCGTACTCTACCATATCTTCATTAGAAACTAATACTTCCACAATTTCTCCATTTACTTCACTTTCAATTTCATTCATAAGCTTCATAGCTTCTAAAATACAAAGTGTATCTCCTACTTTAACTTTAGATCCAACTTTCACAAAATTCTTAAGTTCAGAACTTGGCGCAGAATACATAGTTCCAACAATAGGTGATTTAACTACAAATAAGTTTTCCTCAGGTATTGTCTTTGCAGCATTCTCTATAGTCTTAGCTATGTCATTTTCTAATTTTTGTACATATACTTCATTTGTTGCTATATTTTCCCTAGCTTGCGATTCCTGATTAGCTGATCCTTGCGGCGTAGTATTCGAAGCTGCTTTTTCAACTATCACCTGGTGCTCTTTTTTCTCCATCTTTATTTTGATACCCTCTGACTCAATTTCGAAAGAAGTAAGCGAGGAATCACTAACAGTTTTTATTAATTCTTGAATATTTTTATAATCCATAATTATCTACCATCCCATTTTTTTAATAATATAGTAGCATTATGGCCACCAAAACCTAAAGAATTAGACATAGCATATTTAAGCTGTTGGGTTCTTCCTACGTTTGGAACATAATCCAAATCACAGTCTTCATCTGGAACCTTATATCCTATTGTTGCGGGTACGAAACCTTCTTCTAATGCTTTTACACATACTATAGCTTCTATCGCTCCTGATGCTCCAAGCAAATGACCTGTCATAGATTTTGTTGAACTTATTGGTACTTTATATGCATATTCTCCAAAAGCAACTTTTATAGCTGTGGTTTCAAACTTATCATTATATGGAGTACTTGTTCCATGTGCATTTATGTATGATACTTCTTCTGCCTTTATACTTGCATCTTTAAGTGCCATTACCATTGATCTTGCAGCGCCTTCTCCTGTTGGTGATGGTGAAGTTATATGATATGCATCACAAGTTGTTCCATAACCACTAACCTCTGCATATATCTTTGCATTTCTCTTCTGCGCATGCTCTAAAGATTCAAGTATAACTATACCTGCACCGTCTCCCATAATAAAACCATTTCTCTCTTTATCAAAAGGAATTGACGCTCTTAAAGGATCTTCGCTTTTACTTAAAGCTGTTAGCGATATAAATCCTGCCATAGCCAGTGGAGTTATTGATGCTTCTGCTCCCCCTGCTATTATTATGTCTGCTCTCCCATCTTGGATCATATGGAAAGCATCACCTATAGCATTAGTTCCTGTAGCACAAGCAGTAACTACGCTTGAACACATACCCTTAGCGCCGTACTTTATTGCAATGTTTCCAGCTGCCATATTACCTATTATCATAGGTATTAAGTAAGGTGTTACTTTACTTGGTCCTCTTTCAATAAGCTTAGCATTTTCTTTCTCAATAGTACCAATACCACCTATCCCTGAACCAACTATTACAGCTATTCTCTCACTGTCTTCAGCTTCTAAATCAAGTCCAGAATTTTTAATGGCCTCATCAGCCGCAACTATTGCATATTGAGAATATTTATCCATTTTCCTTGCTTCTCTTTTATCTAGTGCTACTGTTACATCAAAATCCTTAACCTCTGCAGCTAGTTTACATTTAAAATCCGTAATATCAAAAGACTTAATTACATCAACACCACAAGTACCCTTTTTTATATTATCCCAAAAATTAATTACATCATTTCCTATAGGAGTAACTGCTCCCATGCCTGTTATAACAACTCTATTTTTCATAAAGTAAACCCTCCTTTAATTATCACCTAATGGTGCAGCGCCCATAAGGATGCTACCTAATCTTTAGATGATGCATGAACTATTTTTAAGGTTACATTACCATTCCGCCATCAACATTTATAACTTGACCTGTTATGTATGAAGCTTCCTCTGAAGCTAAAAATGCTACTATATTCGCTACATCTTCTGGCGCTCCAAGTCTCTTTAGTGGAATGGTGCTCATTATAGCATCCTTTGCCTTCTCAGGTAAAGCATCAGTCATATCTGTTTGAATATATCCTGGCGCTACTGCATTACAAGTAACACCGCGACTTGCAAATTCTCTAGCAACGGACTTTGTCATACCTATTATACCTGCCTTTGCAGATGAGTAATTTACTTGACCTGCATTTCCTGTGAGTCCTGACACTGAGGATATATTTATTATTCTTCCACTTCTTTGCTTTAGCATTATAGATGATACATGACGAGTGCAGTTAAAAGCACCCTTAAGGTTAGTATTTATAACACTATCAAAGTCTTCTTCCTTCATTCTCATTATAAGACCATCTTTTGTTATTCCAGCATTATTAACTAGAATATCTAGACTTCCGAATTCTTCAATACATTTTTTCATCATCTTTTCTACATCACTATAGCTACTTATATCAGCCTGAACCGCTAACGCCTTAACCCCTAAAGCTTCTATTTCTTTAACAACACCTTGCACTGCATCTTCACTTTTTCTATAGTTAACAACTACATTTGCTCCAAGTTTTGCTAGTTTTACAGCTATAGCCCTTCCTATTCCACGACTAGCCCCTGTAACTACTGCTGTTTTTCCTTTTAACATAAATTTGCGCTCCTTTACATCTTTCATAGTTTCATGTTTCCAAATCAGTTGCACTACTTAATCAGTCCTACTTCTTAAGAATTTCTACTGCTTTAGCTAAAGATGCCATATCTTCTATATTAAGCACTGTAAGTTTTCTATCTATTTTCTTAACAAATCCGCAAAGTACCTTACCGGGTCCTATCTCTACAAAAGTATCAACACCATCTTTTATCATATTTCTTATAATCGTTTCCCATAAAACAGAACTCATAACTTGAAGTTTTAAATTACCTTTAATGTCATCCATACTTTTTACATAATCACCATTTACATTTGTCATTACTGGAATAGCCATATCTTCAAGATTTATATTTTCAAGTTCAATTTCTAATTTCTCTGCTGCTGGTTTTAACATAGAACAATGGAAGGGTGCACTTACAGATAAAAGTATAGCTCGCCTAGCACCTTTTTCCTTAGCCTTTTCGCAAGCTAGTTCTACCGCGGCTATTTCCCCGGCAATTACTATTTGTCCCGGGCAATTTAAATTAGCAATTTCCACTATCCCAGAAGTTTTAGCTTCGCTGCAAGCATCTTTAACTAAATTAACTTCAAGTCCTATTATAGCTGCCATAGTTCCTATTCCTACAGGTACTGCTTCCTGCATAAACCTTCCACGCTTTTTAACAAGTTTTATAGCATCTTTAAAATCCATAGCACCGCTACAAACAAGTGCTGAGTACTCTCCAAGACTAAGTCCTGCAGTTACGTCACATTTAATGCCATGTTTTTTTAATGCCACAAGTGCAGCTATGGATGTTGCAAGAATAGCTGGCTGAGTATTTTCTGTGATATTTAGCTCCCGAGCTTCGCCCTCAAAACAAAGTTTACTTAATTCAAAATTAAGTTCTTTATCTGCTATATTAAATATATCTTTGCATTCATCTATATTTTCAAATAATTCCTTGCCCATTCCAATATATTGGGCTCCCTGACCGGGAAAAATAAAAGCAATTTTACTCATAATTTCCCTCCTTAAATATGTTACAGATATTATTATTATTATTATTAGTATTATTTTTATTTGAATTTTATAATTGCGTCTTCTGCCTGCGAGAACATTTCTTCTATAATTTCTTTGCAGCTTTGTTCTTTCTTTACAAGACCTGCTATTTGGCCTGCAAGAACAGATCCCATCTCAATGTCGCCTTCTTTTACTGCCTTTTGTAGACATCCTCGTCCTAGTTCTTCTAAAGTCTCTACTGACACATTTTCCTTTTCAAGCTTCTGAAATTGTCTTGATAATTTATTTTTCAAAACTCTAACAGGGTGTCCTGTAGGTCTTCCTGTAACTACTGAATCTATATCTTTTGCTGCTAATATTTTCTTTTTATAATTCTCATGTATTGTACATTCATTTGCTACTAAAAACCTTGTTCCGACTTGAACTCCTTGAACTCCAAGCATAAATGCTGCTGCAACTCCTCGTCCATCACCTATTCCACCTGCTGCAATTACTGGTATATTAACTCCATCAACAACTTGAGGTACAAGTGCCATAGTTGTAAGCTCACCAATATGTCCTCCTGATTCACAGCCTTCTGCAATTACTGCATCTGCTCCTGCTCTCTCCATACGTTTAGCTAAGGCAACTGATGCCACTACTGGTATTACTTTAATTCCATGCGACTTCCAAAGTTCCATATATTTACCTGGGTTTCCTGCGCCTGTAGTAACTACTTTAACGCCTTCTTCACATACAAGATGTGCAATTTCTTCTGCATTGTCACTTAAAAGCATTATGTTAACACCAAAAGGTTTGTCTGTTAACTCTTTTGCTTTTCTAATTTCACTTCTTATATAATCAGTTGGTGCATTTGCTGCTGCTATAATACCTAATCCCCCTGCATTTGATACTGCTGATGCTAAGCTACTGTCTGCAACCCAAGCCATTCCACCTTGTATTATTGGGTATTTTACACCTAAATCTTTAAAAAAAACGGAATTAAACATTTTACCCCTCCTCATTCCTTAAAAGCATATAGTTAGAGTCAGATAATTATGAAAAAAAAGTATATATTACGTTGACTACACTCGATGTAATATATACTTTTTAATATACCTGAAAGTAAATATTTATACTTACCGTCCAGCGCTCTAATTATCTAACCCTTTAATTACTATTATTTCAATTTTTCTTCTATATATTGTACAATTCCTTTTACATCTTTGATGTTTTCTATATCTTCGTTAGGTATTTCAATTTCAAAAGCTTCTTCAAGTGACATTACTATTTCAAATATTTCAAGAGAATCTACTCCTAAATCATCTGCAAATTTCGCATCCATTTTAACCTCTGCCTCGTCTATTCCTAATTGTTCAACTATTACACTTCTAACTTTTTCAAATACCATTAATAATTCCTCCTAAAATTTTATTTACTAATTGTCCATTCTATTAATGAAGCTCCGTAGGTTAATCCACCACCAAAGCCTACAAGTATAATTTTATCTCCAGCTGTAAGTAAATCATTTTTATTCATTTCATCCATTGCTATGGCTATACTTGCTGCTGATGTATTACCATATTTATCTAGATTCACAAAAAATTTATCTTTATCAGCCTTCAATTTTCTAACTACAAAATCTATAATCCTGTAATTTGCCTGATGACAAACAACATATTTAATATCTTCAAGCGTGCAATTATTTTCTTTTAAAATTTCACTTATACTACTTGCTATAGTTTTTACTGCAAATTTAAAAATCTCTTTACCATCCATGCTTATTGTAGCTTTGAAATTTTCATTTCCTTTTGTGAAGGTGTTTTTTACGTCTACAGTAGGGCAAGTTAAAGAACTGCCTTTTTTACCTTCTGAAGCTGAAGATATAGAAATAATTCCTTTTTTTGTGCCTGCCTCAAGTACTGCGGCTCCCGCACCATCTCCAAAGAGTATACAAGTGTTTCTATCTGTCCAATCAACAATTTTAGATAATACCTCAGCACCTATTACAAGTGCCCTCTTTCGCTGACCTGTTCTAAGAAATTGCATTGCTATGTTAAGTGCAAATATAAAACCTGTGCACGCTGCTGATATGTCAAAGGCCATAGCATTAACTGCTCCAATATTCCCTTGAACTATACATGCAGTAGCTGGAACAAATTGATCAGGTGATGTACTTGCAAGAATTACCAAGTCTATGTCTTCAGGTTTAATGCCTGCATCTTTTAACGCCGAGAGAGCAGCTTTTGTTGCTAAATCTGAGGTGTTTTCACCTTGTGATATGTGTCTCTCCTTGATACCTGTCATAGAAACTATCCATTCATCTGAAGTGTCTACAATTTCTGCTAATTGCTGATTAGTCATTATGTTTAGAGGAACATAACTTCCTGTACCAATTATTTGTACCTCGTTCATTGTTTAATTCCCCCTTCCTTAACCTTCTAATCTGTATTTTTCTTTAAAGAAATCATTTAATTTTTCAAGAGATTTTATTAGTACTTCTTCTTCTTGTTCATTTAGACCATCTATAGTTGCATGCACCATATGAGAATGAAATGTATCATGTATTCTATAGGCGAGCTTCCCTTTTCTTGTAAGTGCAATCATTACTGATCTTCTATCCTCTTCTCCCCTTTTTCTATCCACATACCCTTTTTTCAAAAGCTTGTTGATAGCAGTTGTAAGAGTCCCTACTGTGATTTTAAGCCCTTGAGCTACTTGCGACATTGTTCTATACTCATACATTCCTATTTCATAAATAGTATGTATTTCAGTTACAGAGATGTCTTTAAGTATACCTTCTTTAAGTGCCCTCTGCTCTATTTGTAATATGTCGCTAAATGTCTCTACTAAAAGTTCATTAACAACTCCAATAGATCTGCTCATATTTATCACCATTTCCTATACTTCGATTTCACATACTTTGATAATCAAAGTATATCTATGGAATTGTTATTTGTCAATAATTTTACCATAAATATACATTTTATAGATTATTTATATTTGTTTTAATCTTATAAATTAAGTTCCGCCTCTTCTATTAGTTCATTCATAAGTTCTTTAACTGAAACAATTTTATCTACTTTGTAGGCATTGCTACCCACAAAAATAAGCCCCTTATCTAAGTTACCTTTTACTGCTTGTATTAGCGCTTCTGTAATACAATAAGGTGTTGTTTTAGGATTGCAATCCTTTATACATAAATAGCATTTACTTACCTTGCAGCCTTGACCTGATACAATTTTCATAAAGTCATTATTGATAGCTCTGCCTGGCATACCTACTGGGCTTTTTACTATCCTTATATCTTCTTTTTTAGAATTAATGTAAGCCATCTTAAACGCTAGACTAGCATCACATTCATTTGTAGCCACAAATCTGGTAGCCATTTGTACACCAGCTGCCCCCAGTTTCATAAGCTGCGCAATATCTGCTCCAGTATAAACTCCACCAGCAGCTACTACAGGTATTTTTTTATTGTACTTTTCTTCAAAAGGCTTAATTGCCTCAATAACTTCTAAAACTATTTGCTTTAAATCTTGGGTTTTCTTTTCTATTAATGCTTCCATTGAGAATCCAAGATGTCCACCAGCCTCAGGACCTTCAACAATAATTAGATCTGCGGCACAATTGTTTTTTCTATCCCACATTTTTGATATAACTGTAGCTGCTTTTGCTGATGATACTATAGGTGCAAGCTTTGTTTTGAAACCTTTAGCTACTTTAGGCAGATTAAGTGCAAGCCCTGCGCCAGATATTATTAAATCAATTCCTTCTTCTAGGGCAACTGTTGTTAGTTCATCATAATTATTCATAGCTACCATAATATTTATTCCAATTATCCCTTTAGGGCTTAATTCTCTTGCGCGTCTGATTTCATTTCTTAATGCTCTTTTGTTTGCTTCCTTTGCATTGGTTCCAAAATCTTCTTCTTTATATCCGATTTGAGCAGTTGATATTATCCCAATTCCGCCTTCATTTGCAACCGCAGATGCAAGACCTGAAAGAGATACACCTACCCCCATACCGCCTTGGATTATAGGAATACTTGCAGTTAATTCTCCAATTTTTAAAGGAGGTAACTTCATAATTATCCTCTCCCTTTACTTTAATTTTCAACTAGTTTGATAGTCAAAGTATATATATTTTTATATTTTATGTCAAGACAAAATAATCTTACACCTATTTATACTAATTCCTTGGTATTAGAGTTATTTATTTACATACTTTTTAGTATTTACTAAGTTTTGAAAATTATTTATTTATTCTTTACATTTTAATATAATATTTAGGTTGCATGCATCAATGGTTGTATTATAATTAAAACAGTATGTTTTAGTCCTCGCTCCTTAGGTATAAGGAGCGAGTCTCCTTTAATATATTCTACTAAAATACGCCATATATAATGAAAGAAGGACTAATTATGACGAATAAATACAGTACCTGCCAAAGTTGTGGAATGCCTTTAAATAAGGATGGAAAAAATTCTGGGACTGAAATTGATGGTACTTTAAATGAAATGTATTGCAGTTTTTGTTATGAACATGGTAACTTTACTCTACCCAATATTACTGCATGCGAAATGAAAGAACTAGTATCTAAAAAAATAATAGAAATGAAAATTCCTAAATTTGTAGCAAAGTTTTTATCACGAAATACTCACAAATTAAAAAGATGGAACAAATAATTTAGTTATAAAAAAATAGTTATATTTAAATTAATTAGATAAAATTCCCTTAGGTATAAAATAACCCCTTATTAAATATATTATAGATATATTTATTATATATTTACAATAAACTTTATTAAGAATAATTTTAAAAGAGGGATAAATATGTTTAATATTTTTAAGGTAGACGATAAAAAAAATGTTGTTGCTCTTATTATTAGTGTTTTACTCGCACAAGGTGTAGGTTTTTTAAGTGCTTTTTCAAGCACTAATTCGCAAAGTGCTTATGAAAAATTTAATAAACCTTTCTTTTCACCTCCTGCATGGGTTTTCCCAATAGTATGGACAATACTATTCTTTTTAATGGCTATTGCGGCTTATAGAATTTGGATGAAAGGTAAATCTGGCGCAGACGTACGCAAAGCATTAGTTTTATATGCAGTTCAACTATTTTTAAATTTTCTTTGGTCAATTATATTTTTTAGATTTAGACTATATGCAATAGCTTTTCTAGAACTGCTTCTATTATTAGTATACATTCTATTAACTACTTTTGAGTTTTATACAGTAGATAAACCTTCCGCATTCCTTATGACTCCATATATTGCTTGGGTATCTTTTGCTGGGGTTTTAAATTATGCTATATGGATGATGAATTAATTTTTTATGTACATTTTAACGACATTTCAGCTCCGCAGGAGATGATTTAACTTAGGAGGAAATATGAATAAAATCTATAACGTAAAACAAATAACAAGTCTATATGATAGTTGTAATAAATGTGGGCTGCCTATTATAAATTGCATTTGCAGTAAGGCCCCTAAAATAAGAACTGAGGCAAAAATTTGGATTCTATCTACCCAAAAAGAATTTTATAGGGCCTCTAATACTGCAAGGTTATTATCGCTTATAAACCCTTCTTCAACAGAGATATTTCTTTGGGAAAGAACTAAGATATCTGAAGATTTAATATCAAAATTAAACAATGAAATCTACGATATATTTTTGCTTTTTCCAATAGAAAATTGTGAAACAAGGAGCCGAAAAGTTGAATATAAAAGTACTGGTAAAATTCCTGTATTCATTATCATAGACGGTACATGGAAGGAAGCACGAAAAATCATTAGGAGAAGTACTTATTTAGAGCAGCTGCCAATTATTTCATTAGAGCCAGATTTTAAGTCTAAATATGATTTAAGAAGAGGTGCGCAGGATGGCAATTTATGTACAATAGAATCAGCTATAGAAGTATTAAAACTAAATGGAGAAATCGATAATTCACTAATAATAAATGAGTTTTATGATCTATTTTTAAAAAGCTATAAGGCAGGATCAAGTGGTCATAAACTTTCCACTGAAAATTAAAAATGCCATCCAAAAGGATGGCAAAAATTAACTATTTTAATATTTAAAATACAAAGCACAGAATCTAACGATTTAGCAATAAAGTTTACTGCATTGGTTGCTTAAAATTATTAGCTTGTTGCTCTTTAATTTTCTGTTTACCCTCTTCCATGAATTGAGCGTCTTTTGGAGATAACATATACAAAATTTCTTGAAGTTCCCCAACGTGTCTTCTTTCTTCATCAGCAATATGATTAAGAACCTTTTTAACTATTTCATGAGAAGTCGACATAGCATGAGCTTCATACCCTATGATAGCCTCTAATTCACCAGAAATATCAACACGAATTGCTTGCGCTAGCTCTTCATTTGACATTTGTCTTGGTACATTTGCGATAAATGGATTCCCTAATAACGCCATTTTTTATTCCTCCTCTTTAATCTTTATTATATTTTCACCTTTATAGTAAATTATTATTCATTTATAAATTTATAGCATGATTAACATTAAAAGGTGCCTTATCATATTTTTTCAACTTACATAGTTTAAGATTTTTATATGATACAATCTATATATCTGTTATTATAAAAACATTATTATGATTGGAGTATATAACATATGAAAAAATTTAAAAAGTTTTACATAGAAATTACAAACGTATGTAATCTCGCTTGCAGTTTTTGCACGCAAACAAATAGGACCCCTGAATTTATGAGTTTAGAGACCTTTAGCGCAATATTAGACCAAATAAAACCTTTTACTGACTATATATATTTTCATGTTAAAGGAGAACCACTTCTGCACCCAAAATTAGACGAATTCCTGGATTTAAGTTATGAAAAAGGTTTTAAGGTTAACATAACTACCAATGGAACTCTGTCCAGAAAAGTTAGTGGCAAAATAATGCTCAAACCTTCACTAAGACAAATCAACTTTTCCTTACATAGCTTTGATGGGAATGAATGCACTTCTAATAAGAATGAATACATTAATGATATTCTTTCCTTTATTAAGGAAGCTATAGATAAAACCGATACCTTATTCTCTCTACGATTATGGAATTTAGATAAGGACAATATTACAAATCTTAAAGTTAACAAAAATCATGAATTACTTTCTATAATTGAAAAAACTTTCAACTTACCTTATAAAATTCACGAGGAAATAGTACCCGGTAAAGGCATTAAAATTTGTGATAAAGTCTATTTAAACCAAGATTCGCAGTTCCAGTGGCCAGCTTTAATAGAGCGTGAGGACAATAGCCCAGGTTTTTGTTATGGCCTTAGAAATCAAGTGGCGATATTAGTAGATGGGACAGTTGTTCCTTGCTGCCTTGATGGTGAGGGTATTATTAACCTAGGAAATATTCATCAAACTGATTTTTCGCAAATAATTGAAAGTGACAGGTCAAATAACATCTTTGATGGTTTTTCAAGAAGAGAAGTCGTTGAGGAGCTATGCAGAAAGTGCGGCTATCGAAAGAAATTTAATGATATATCAGAAGGAAATCATATTTAAATATTCAATGTAATAAAACACACGTCAATTTTCAAAAATTGACGTGTGTTTTATTGATTATTTTACCATATGCATTATGCAGTAATATTTGCTGCTGCGTCTTTTCTCTCTTGTATGAATTTTTGTGCCTTATCTGCATGACCCTTCATTAATATAGATGTAAATAAGAATACAAATAATATTATTGCAAGTACTGTTACGTCTTTTGTAAATACGCCATAATCAACACCCGCTATTACCTCTCTTAATCCAGATACCGCGTACGTAAACGGCATAAATGGATTTAGAACTTTAAACAATCCAGGCACAATTTCTATTGGGAATGTACCTGCGCAAGAAGTTAGTTGAAGAATTAATAATATAATTGACAATAATCTTCCTACTTGTCCAAGCAAGAATACCAAACATTGAATAATCGCTATAAATACAAATGATAGTAGAATATTAAATAAGAAATATAACACTACATTATTCGGTCTAAGACCTAGTAGCATTACTGCTCCACTAGCAAGCATTGCTTGCATAAATCCTATTGCTCCATATGATAAGAACTTGCCCGCTACTATAGATGCTGGACTAGCCGTAATATCTTCATCCACCTTATCCGTAATTACAAAAAACATCATTAGAGCTCCTACCCATAATGATAGTGGAATGAAATATGGTGTAAATCCTTCACCATAAGTTTTTACCGGATTTATTGGCTTTTGATCTATTACTACAGGCTCTGCGAATGTAGCTGCCATAGTTTTACTGTCATTTTTTAGACTACCACTAAGGTCTTTGTAGCCCTCCACTGTCTTTTCATTTAGTTCTTTAGACCCATCTGCTAATTTTAAAACTCCATTATCTAATTTATTGGCACCAACAGATAATTTATATACGCCATCTTTTAGCGCAGGTAATTGTCCATTTAAAGTACTTAATCCTAGTGATATTTGACTAGATCCATTATTCAGTTTTGATGCTGCATCTGCTAAAGATGGCATATTTTGATTAAGTCGCAAAAGTCCTTCTGATAAAGTTCCTGAACCCACAGTTAACTTTGAAACGCCATCCGTTAAAGCTGGAAGCTTACCACTTATTTGTGAAAGTCCATTTCCAAAATCAGCATTCATGGCTACATATAACTTATCAAGACCTCCGCTTATTTGCGATGCTGCAACAGCAGCAGCACCTGTTTTTTGAGCAAATGTATCAGCCCCTTTTGAATACTGATCTGCACCTGCTGCAAAAGTAGCAGTGCTTTGTGAAAATTTTTGTGAACCAGAAACAAAAGCCGAAGAGCCCTCATCTAGTTTTGTAGCACCTTCTGATACTTTATGGGCACCAGTTTGAAGTTCACTCATCATAGCTAGGTTATTTTCATCTGTAGCCTCTTTATTTAATGAATTAAGCGTAGATAAAAACCCTTGCATATTAACATCTTTCATTGCATCAGGATTAGCTTTTAAATATGCTCCAAGCTGATCTTGTACTGCTTGCCCCAATGATGTTTGAGATTTCTTAGTATTATCTAATAAAACATCAACTCCACCAGCAACTTTTGCACTTCCATCTTTAATAGCACTTATACCTGGTTTCATTTGTTCATATCCTGTAGCAAGTTTCTCTGAGCCATCTGTAAGTAGTTTTGAGCCATCACTTAAACTATTTGACGCATCGGATAACTGAGTTACTCCATCTTTAGTAGACTCGAGTCCCCTGGCAAGTTGTGATGCCCCATCTTTAAGTTTAGCAGTTGACGGCACAATTTGAGTTTTATATGCAGCGTTAAGCCTTTGCATACCTATTGCCATAGTCGGTACTTGTTTATTAAGCTCAAGTAGCCCACTATTTAGCTGATCTGCCCCACTATAAAGCTTACTTACCCCACTTGCCATTTCCGGCACTTGGTCTTTTAGCGACCCCAATTTGCTAGTTAATGTAGTAGAACCAACTAGTAATTTCTCTACACCATCTGATAACGCTGGAACTTTACCTTGTAACTCCTTTGTCCCATTAGCTAACTGACTCGTACCATCTTTGGCTGTAACCAAGCCATCAGCTAGCTGCTCTGTTCCATCAGAAGCTGTCTTCATACCATCTTTAATTACATATAAACTATCAAATACTGCTGCTACATATTCCTTAGACATACTTTTAGTTAGTTCTGATTTAAGTTGATCTAAGACCTTACCATTAATTTGCGCTGCCAGAAAATTTTTCTTTTCATTTGCACTATACAATATAGTAGCCTGTTCCGGTTTACCTTTTGTAGCGCTTAATGCATTTGTTGAAAAATTCTCAGGAATTACAAACATAGCATAATAATCTTTGCCACGAGCTCCATCTTCTGCTTGATTTTTTGAAACAAACTTCCATCCAACGACCTGCTTACTTTTAAGATTATTCACCAAATCTTGGCCATAGTTAACCTTTGCTCCGTCTTTTGTACTTCCTTTATCTAGGTTTACTACTGCAACCGGCATATCCTTAATTCTTGCATATGGGTCCCAAAATGCAGCAAGATAAAGTAAACTATACAAAAGTGGAACTATAATAATTGCTATTACTGACACTCGTATAAATCTATTTTTGAATATACTTGAAATATCTCTTTGCGCTACTTTAAAAAAATTCATATTATCACCTTTTCCTTTATACATAATTATTTCTTATAAGAATTTTAATAAATATAATTTCTCGACTGACTGGTCAGTCTATATTTATTTTACCTTATTTCATTATAAAGTCAACAGTTTTTTTAACAAAAAAGAAATAAGGTAATTCTATAATTTAGAATTACCTTATTTCTTTTTATTTTATTTTATTCCATTTAATAAATGTTCCATGAAGTTATCTGTAATTTCATCCAATTTCATACTATCATTTTTTACAACATTATATACCGCAACCGATGCTAAAGCTCCAAAATATGTATATGTTAAAAAAGAAGCATCACATTTTTTTATAGCTCCTTCCTCCATAGCCTTAATTAAAAACTTTTCAATATCTTCCAAATACACCTTTAATAATTCCCTAAGTTCAAAATGTCTTATTTTCCCTCCCCAGACTTGACTCATTATAACCTTAAATAAATCTCTATTTTCATATACCAATTTTAGCTGGTCCCTACTTAATTCTCTTAATTTAAAATCATAATTGCCATCGCCTGTATTAATGATTTCTATTTGCTCCCTAAGTAAACTTACTCCCTCAGTTATTATGTATTTAAAAACCTCATCTTTACTTTTAAAGTAATAGTATACTGTACCTTTAGCAACTCCCGCACTTGCTGAAATCTCGTCCATAGTGGCTCCATCGTATCCATTAGTTGAAAAAATTTTAATTGCTGACTGAAATATAGCTCTTTTTGTTTTATTCATAAACACACCTCAACTTATTAAAAAATTTTTCTTATGTT
>Ga0209123_1002548_pt1 | contig 15170 bp, 14 predicted proteins | sample BarGraIncu00431A_FD_184500 | JGI IMG/M metagenome (GOLD analysis project Ga0209123, IMG submission 184500) | Arctic peat soil microbial communities from Barrow, Alaska, USA - Barrow Graham LP Incubations 004-31A (SPAdes) (version 2) | ecosystem: Environmental > Terrestrial > Soil > Wetlands >...
AGTTGCTGCAGAAAAAGCAATGTATTTCAATTTAGGAAATGTAAAATCTGTATTAAGCGAAGAACAATACAAAAAGTACCTTGTACTTATCAATGTATCTGTTTATAACAACAATACTGAAACGTATATTGCAGGTCTATAATTTGATCTAAATACATTGTATTAAAATATAATTGAGGGTGTTACATATTTTGTAACACCCTCTTTTTTTGTTTCGTTTATCCTTGTTAGCCCTTAATTCGTCCAAGTTTGTGCAAGGTGAATCAAGTATGAGCGTATCGGAGATCTGCCGGTAGCCGGACAGGCTTTGGACTGGAAATAAATACTGAGTGAGGTGCGATTTGAAGTTGTGCTACCTCTTTTTTTTACCAATATCTGTTGCAAAGTTGGCAAACCCACAAGACAATGATTTACTCTTCACCTTATTTTTCTCAACGCCAATAGGGTTGACTATTGATAATAATATACAAAATTTCAATTTGAAGTTGAACTATTACAGTGAAACATCACTTATATATAGTGTACTAATACAAATTTTGCTGTCATGAAAAAAGTCCTTATCACCATCGCTGCAACATTCGCTGTTCTATTTGTCGGAGGTTTCATTTTCATTTTGACCGGTGCTTACAACATTAGTCAACTATCACCTCACAACAAGCTTACGCTCTCAATTATCAAAATGACAACCCACAACTCGGTAAACAGAAGACTGACTGAAAACGTAGTGCCTGACAACCTGAACGATTCGACTGTACTAGTGACCGGTTTTAAACACTACAACCAAATGTGCGTAAGTTGTCACGGTGCACCCGGCATTCAACCCAACGAAATGGTGGAAGGATTGTATCCGAAACCTCCACTTATGTACAAACATGGTGAAGAAGATGCAGCCCGCGAATTTTTCTGGATTATCAAAAATGGAATTAAGATGACAAGTATGCCCGCATTCAAACCAACTCGCACCGACGCACAAATATGGGCAATGACTGCATTCATTACACAAAAACTGGCTAAAATGTCACCCGATGAATACAAGTCCTGGATGAAGAAATATGCCGTAAAAGATGACGAACAAGAGGCATCTGTAAAAACTACTCTATAAATAATTCCAATTAATCCTGATTTACACAAGCATCCCTAATTCGTCCACCTTTGTTCATTGAATAAATTTGGAAGAACAGGAACGTTATTATTAGGTTTTGGTACAATAAATCCTTATTTTTGTATCTAACAAAATAAAAACTACGATTATGATTCGATTAAATGTATTTATCTCGGTAGAAGATGTAAATCGCGCCACAGTATTGGCTGCTGCCAAAGAGTTGACCGCTGCTTCGGTAAAAGAAGACGGTTGTATTGCGTATGATGTATTTGAAAGTGCTACCCATGCCAATGTGTTGCTGATATGCGAAACATGGAAAGACAGCGAAACACTGTCCAATCACGAAAAGTCGGCTTCTTTTATCAAAAACATAGCTATTCTGAAAGAGTTTACAAAAATCAAAGTCGAGAAATTCGATTTTTGAGGTAGGTAGTGCCTGATATGTCTATTGTTTGGTGAAGGGTTCCACTTCGTCAACGCTAAGGCTTGTATACGTTAGTGGTAGTATGATTTGAAGTCATACTACCACTTTTCTTTTTTTTAGAAACTCCACCTCTGCGCTAAACAATAATGTTCCACTTCTAAAATAAACCTATTCGAAAAATACTATTCAAAACTAATCTTTTTAGCGGCGAAAGCCATGCGAAGTTGCAACAATGCCTCACTCTTTACCACATCCACCTTGCTTATTGTACTCCAGAAACGAATGGTCAGAGTATAACTTTCGGCTGAAACTTTAGTATACAATATCACCGGTTTGCGTTGCACAATCACATTTGGAATTACTTTCATAGTATCATTAATCACCTCGTTTATCACGTTAGCATCCAATTCCTCGCCTGTTAAAGAGAAAGTAAGCATTACCCGTTTCTGGTCATTACTGAAAGTCCAGTTCACTATGTTCTGAGACAGGAGACTACCATTCGGGATAATGACTTCAGCACCATCGGAAGTACTGAGCGTACTGGCGCGCAGTCCTATTTCTTTTACCTTGCCGGCTTGTCCGCTCACTTCTATTTCATCGCCTATTTGCAATGAACCATCGAAGATCAGGATAATACCCGACACAAAGTTGTTGACGATAGCCTGCAGACCCATACCAATACCTACACCCAACGCACCCAACAGAAAAGTGAGCTTGTCTATTGGCAACCCTGACGCTGCAATAGCCAACAGGTAACCGCCAATAAGCACCAATAAACGAGTGATCAGCAGACGTGAATGTTGACCTTTGGTAACAGGTGCCGTATCTTCGGTTTCCAAACCGGTTTCTCCAAAAAGGAAGCTGATAAGACGTTGCAGAATATGTGCCATCCAAATGATGGCAAAAAATAAGATTACACTGATAAGCTGAAAGGAAATGCTTCCTATCGTCCGGTTACAAGTGAGCATATCTGTCACATCCCTGTTCATGCTATGATAGATATTCAGATTGGAAGCAAGCATGATTAACCATATAATCACGGCAAGTATCACCAATGGAATTTTTATTTTTTTCACCACCAGAGAAACATCAAAAGCTTTATCAATTCCTTTCTTCAATCTGCTACTTTGCAACTGAACTAAAATTATTTCTATAATCACTTCGATAAATACGGTTAGTACTATCACCTGCGTAAGCGCAATAATACCCGATAGTCCAACCATACCCGCCAATGAAAATCGACCAATAACATTAAAAAGAATACTTAATGAAGATAATAATACCGCTATGATGGTCGAAATTTTTATCCAGATATAATAAGGTCTTGTCTTATGGAGCCTATTATAAAACCGAATGGAGTAGAAGATAATACCTACCTGTAAAAGCAACATCCAAAGACGTAATACGATGGTAGGTTCCACCAATAAGTAAGTCAATATATCGGCTACAAGCAGTCCCAACAAGATGAACCAATTCAACCGGAATGAACGATCTTCCCTAAACAAAAGGATACTCAGCGAAACGGCCAACAAGAGAAGATATTCTATAGCCACATAGGTTGTCGGCGCATAAGCGTCAAAAAAAGGCATGAAACATAATAGCAACATCAAAACAGACAAAATAGGATGTGCATTGATGTACTGCAGTTGTAAAAAATTAAAAGATCCTTCGCTCGTGCGGATAGACCTTATGAGTTTGCGTTTAAGATAAAGCCATAAAAAGAGCAGAATTCCCAATAACAGGACAATAATTCGATTGCCCCAGGTTTTACTAACGTAATAAGATATTGCCTTTTGCTCACTACCCAGAAAACTGAAGGCTTTTATGGTGGAGTCGCTGCTGATACTATCCGGTTGAGAAGCTTGCCAGAGAAAATTTACTTCCTTGCCAAAAAGTTGCTGATCTGCTTTGTCCAACCGTGTATCCATCATATTCAACATATTGGATAAATTCATAGAATTATCAGACACTCTTACTTTTAAAGCATTTAAACTATCAACATTTGATTTAGTAATACTGTCTGTTCGGGTCCACTTTCGTTCCAACCTTACCAATTTATTATCAAAAGTAGTGCGAAGAATACTATCAGCATATAACGCTCTGAAAATAGAGTCGCTCAGTACTTTTCTCATGCGGAGTTTTGAGTGATATACCTTGCTGTAAATCTTATTCAAACGTGCCTGGATTCCTTCATTTTCGTTGTCGAGGGTAGTGGCAAAATTCTGGTAAAGATATAAGTTTCGAATATTGATGACAGAATGTTTATCGCGGATATTCAAGCGAATCCGACTAATATCTTTCGTAATGTTATCCAGTTTTCTACTCATACTTATCACCTCGAAACCAAGTTTAGCACTATCTCTGATTGAATTCAGGTTATCATTCACACGTTCAATACTCAACATGTAATCACTCGCCGAGAGTGTATCAGCTGCCTGAATAAACCGTCGGTGCCTGCCGGGCTTGCTCTTTTGTGCTTTTGTTTTAGCGCTATCAACAACTACTGCTTGAGTGAGTGACTGATCAACGACTGCCGGAGTAACCGTTGAAGGTGATTGCGCTGACACAGCAATAGTTAGAATAAGGATGAGGTAGGAAATAATTATTTTTTTCATAATAACGATTATTGTAATACAAGATATCTAATACCGATCAATGAACGAACGAAAAAGTCATTAGCTTAGACGATTCAAAGTTACCTATTTTCATTTACTTAGCATTTATGTTCTTCTAAAATTACGATTCATTAAATATATCATTTTTATTATTGCTTCTGAAACAGACCAAGATAGACAGTTTATGTAAAACTTCTCTGAACCGCTGGCATTTATTCCCCGATAAATGAAACCGGATTATAACTAAAGTGGGAGTGCGATTTCAAGTCGCACTCCCACTTTAGTTATATTAAATAGAAGCTATAATTTTGATAATGGTCAGGGCTTTAATAGCTACTGAGCTTTGAATTACTTTTCGTATGTACCCAAAAGCTCTTCACTTGTCCTTATTTTCGTCCAGGTTATCGTGATCATCACCTCCCAGACTATAATAGTTGTTCTCTTCGTCTTCGCTACCAATGCTTTCCTGTGCATCATCCAGTTCAGAACCGGGCACATCCAGATCGTCGCCCGACATGTCATCTTCAAAATCTTTGACATTAAATTCGTCAAATCCATCGCCTCTCTCTACATTCTTTTTCTTTTCGATCTCTTCAGGATTTATTTCCGACTCTTCTTTGCACTGACTGTAAATGTCTTCGCTGGCTGGATAGGCAGGATAACCGGGAAGTGGATCTTTCTCTTCGCTGTTCTCAACTTTTACGATCAGGTATTTCTTTTCTACTAATATGTTCATAATATTGGGGGTTGTTTAGGTGCTTCATATTGAATAATCGATTTCTTCTCGTAATACTCTTTTTCGGTAATCTCACCACTTGCTAATCGCTTTTTCAGAATATCGAGTGGAGCATCTTTTCTTCGTCGCTGACCGGGAATGTTGTAGGGTGTAGCAAAAATCCAGATGATCATAATAATCCATACAGCCCACCAAATGAGAGCCATTCCTCCAAAATAATTGTTGTAAAACATACTGCTTCGATTTTAGACGTGAATACTAATTTGTTTATTCTATCGCTCTGATTGTGGTGGTAGCGAGTATGTCAAAGGTCTGACTTTCTAGGGGAAGATAATTACATAATTACGTCAAAATGTTGCAAAATTCACATGTTGCTTTTGCAATTGCAGAGTGGGTAGGATAGTATGTGAGATGTAAATCATTTCCCGAAGGGGATCAACAATAAAAAAAAAGAACCTGTCTACGGAAGGCAAGTTCTATTCTTTTATTCAATTATCCGATTTCTCCCGCATCTCGTCGAAAAACGGGGTGCATTTATCTTCCACACATTTGGCAGCATATAAATAAAGTGCAGCACTCCAGGTTTGCCATTCTTGTCCCATTACTTGTCCATCCTGTGCTTTTATCCATTCATTGAATCCAAATTCAAGTTTGTCCGATTTGGTTATCTTTATAAAGTGGGTAAGCACATCCAATTTTTCCTGAGCCAGTTTATACTTTTTAGCGGCTACCAATGCGGCAATGTATATTCCGCTGATGAATGGCCAAATACCGCCATTGTGATAATCACCGGGATTATTGTATAAAGCATAACGGTCGTTCCAGTCGGGATCCTGCGGTTGTATGTACGGAAAGAAGTTGGGCGGCAACCCTACCACCAAATCTCCTTTTTCGCGCATAGCAGCACATTCGTCTTCTATCCATTTTATCATGTCGTTGGCACGCGACGGTGACGCAATTCCTGATAATATGGCGAGACTATTTCCCAGCAAATCGAAACGTTCGCTACTGAGTATTTTGTACGACCAAAGGGCATAATAGGGTTTGTGTTTTACCACCAATCCTTCGTGAACATGATGATGACTTGTTCCGGCAATAATGGTGAATTTACTCATCTCATTGCGAACTTCTTCGGCTCGCTCGTCCAGTCCAAACAGTCGAAGGTAACTATACACAATGGTATTTACAAACAATCCGTAACCAAGTACCCATTGTTCATCGCGCCAGTCGCTGGTAGGTTGTTGAGCCACCAGATAACGATCCGACGGACTTTGATATTCCATCCATAAGAGTGCTTTTTCCACCGCTTCGTGCAGAAACTCAGACTCACCGCTTACCTTACGGAAAATACCAACACCTAGTAGAAACAAAGGGGTGGTATCGCTCGCACCACGATCATCTTTGTCGTGTACCAACGACGGAATATGTCCATGTTCAGTTTGGTTCTTTGCCAATGTATTCAGCACTTTACGAATACTCTCCAACAATACTTTATTGCCGGATACTGCAATTCCAAAGATGGAGAACATCAAATCGCGCGTGTAGGGTTCGGGATAACCCCAACCGGCTGTGCGTGGAAGTCCCATGTAGGGACCATGTGCATTGTGCAACAGCACTTCCAGTGCTGCCTTTTTTGCATCTTCTATTTCTTGTAAACTTGTTGATTTCATTTGTTTCAGTTTCAGTAGGTTCTCGCGATTTCCAAATCGCGGAGATAAGCAATACAACGCGATTTGGAAATCGCGGGACCCACTTATTATCATTTATTTCTTCTCTGCCATATCAAAAGCTATGGCAATAGCTTGTTTCTGTGCTTTATCGTTCGACGCAGGGGTTGATGTTCCTATAGTTCCCGTCTTATGATAACTGTGCATTATCTCTTTGATATTGGCAGAAATCACCTTTTTTGATTTTCCTTTTTTTAGTGGCATAATTTGATGATTTAAAGACCCCCAACCCCAAAATGGTGGTTCAAAGAACTTCTCAGATAGTATCTTAGAACCCCCATTTGGGGGCAGGGGGTTTCACATTATTTTATTCCCAGCTTATCGCTCATTATCTGTATAAACTTTTGGGCTACTACGCGGTAGTCGAAATTAGCCACCACCCTTTCGCGTCCGGCTTTTCCCATTTTATCGCGCAATTTCTTATCGTTCATAAGAATCTCCATATAGTTGGCAATATCCTGCACATCAGCACGGTAATCGACAATGCGTGGAGTGTCAAACACCACTTTGTGACCCTCTTCATATCCGGCTGCAGCACCAAGTGTCACTTCGTTTACAACTATTTTCTTAGCAACTCCTGCCAACAATGCCGTTTCGCCTTGAACCAGTGTATCCAACATGCCCATGGCATTTATACTCAAAACAGGTTTTCCACAGGCTCCGGCTTCCACTTGCGGCATTCCGAATCCTTCTAAGCGTGATGGGGCAGCGTAAATATCACAGGCTCCGATCAGGTAAGGCATAAAACTGCGCGAAATGGTATTGACGGCATAAATCACGTTCTTCTCAATGCCCAAACTTTCCGCCAATTCTTCATCAGATACATTTTGAATGTTGGTGCGCTTTTGTGGCCAAACTTTACATACATATTTCCATTTGGGAACCTTTTTGTCGATTTGAGCAAGAGCCTGCATCACTTCCTGACCACCTTTGGAGGCAGCATCACCTCCTACAGTCAAAATCATTAATTCATCCGGTTCGATACCGAGAGCTTCACGTACCGCAATAACTTTGGGGTCGGTTTTGCTGACTGGTACGAAAGAATCCGTATCGCAACCAACGGGTAAGACTACAATATTATCACCACTAATTCCGTCGCGCACGTACATTTCTTTTACCCAATTGGAAGTCACCAATATGAGTGGAAGTTTATTAAGCACATCCTGATAATTGGCAATATATCCATCGGAAACTAACCAGGGAACAGCCAATGCACCAAACTTTTGTGGGTTGAGAATGATATGCGGGGTGTAACCCCAATATCCAATTCCAACCACTACATCGGGCTTAAACCATCTGTAATACCACTCCTTTTCCTGATCCGATTGCCAGTGTGCTGCATGAACATCAACGCCCAGTTCCAACAATCCTTTGTAAAGTAAATCACCTTGTGTAGCAAGTCCGCCCGGGGTGGGAGGGTATTCAAATAAAATAAGTACTCTCATTATATGTTAGTTTTATGATTATAAGAAAAAAATCCTAATAAATAGAGATATTCCAATTAAGTCGGGTCTCGCAATTTCCGAATCGCGGTTAAATAGTGGGTTTCGTGATTCGTAAATCGCGAAACCCACTTTCCTCTTACTTTAATCGAGAATATAGATACATTAGGATACTTTGCGGAATCATATGTTGGTTTTAATTCAATCCTTTGCAGCAAACTCATTCGAGATTGTTTTACCGGATACATTCGTTTTCCAATTGGTTTTTTCAAAAGGGAGTCCTCCGTTTTTGAAATAGCTTGTTCTCAGTCTTCTGATAGATGGTCTTGAAAATATTTTTGGTTCAGAACTAAACTCACCCATTATCGTTTTCACAATTGCACCCAGACTGATATTGTAGATAAAAGCCGGCATCAAAAATAAGTTTTTATACCATCTTTTGGGATTAAACACGTGGGCTATACTTTTATAATATAGTTGTTTGAATAATTCAATACTGATTGGTTTAAATATCTTCAGTTCATTATCCGGAATGAAATAATGAAGTTTCTTTCTACTCTTCAGCCAATGCATCCTTCCTGTATTCCGGCGAGAGTAGATATTTAAATTCCAAAAGTTCTTCTGAAACAAAAACGAATAGTTTTTTTTAGTCAACAATTTGAAAATATTCGATTTGGAAACAGTGATGCTGTTTTCAAATTCACTCTTCGTTTCGAACGCATATGTTGGTTCTTTAAACTGCCAAAAGGCTTCTGCCAATGGTGTTGTTTCGGCTTCCCAACTATTCTTGCCAAAAGCATACGTATCCGTAATAATGCTGTATTTCTGTTGCCAAATGGGTTCAGGTAACAGTTCATATTGAGTAGCCGATTGAATTGCTTTCGGGAAATAAGTTGCATTTCCGTCTTCATAAGCAAATGCCCATATCTCTTTGGTAGAAATCTGCTTCGTTTCCCAAAGTTGAAAAACAGCTCTGTTTACTTCCTCATGACGCACATGTCGGGTGTATTCTCCCGAAGCATTGTGCGTAATAATAATATCGTAATCAACAACCGGAAGCAACTTTAAAATAGCACTCTCAATTTCATCCGACTCAAGTAGATGTTGTTCCGGTCCATCATCCAGGTCACCCATTATTCCTTCTGCATGTAGTTGTTTTATGCTGATGTAGAACTTTGGAGCACGATCTATATCGCGTGAACGTGACAGACATACTACGAAACAATCCCATTCCGGATGACTTAGTATTGTTCCACCTGCCCACAATGTTTCATCGTCGGGGTGTGCCACAATAACGGCCACTGATTTTCTAGTTTTCATCTTTGTATTTTTCTATTGTGAGCCTTGCCATAAGGTAACTTACGGTCGACTCGGCACCTTGATTCAGATTTACATGTGTCTCTTCCAATCCGTCATAACAGCCACCCGTACACGGATTATAAATAATCTGTTGTAGGCGGTTGTTGCCCAGGAACCAGTTGAAAGCCACTTCCATTTTCTGATGATAATTTTCATCCATAAACACATCGTAAAATTTACTTAGCGTCATGATGGTGTAAGCTACATCGATGGGCTGCTCGCCAAAATGGCCTGCCTCCTGCCCTTTTTGCAACCAACCTTTGTTGGAAATGACTTCAATTCCATTTTTGTTGAATGTGATAGTCAGCAGAAAATTAAACGACGTGCGGGCTATATCTTTGTAAATACTTTCGCCGGTCATTAACCACGCATAAAGCATTGCTTCGGGTAGAATACTGTTGGCATAGGTCATATACCCTTCGTACCATTCCCATATAATATTTGATTCGTTTTTGTACAGTTCAAGCAAACGGTTGGCAAATACTTTTACCATGTCCAGATGATCTGTTGCTTTTTTTCCTTTATGAAAATAGAATATTCCTTTCATGGCAAATGCCATTGCTCGTGGAGATTTCACCAATTTCATACATGGCAAAGCATTTTCGAAAACGGATATTGCTTCTTTGATTATTGATTTTGGCAAGATATCCTTTAATGAAACCACGTATCCCAATGACCAAAGAGCTCTTCCGTTTGAATCATCTAAATTGACTTCCTGATTTTGATCCGTGAAATTGCGTTCCATGTCAACATAATTCAGGAAATCACCATTCGGTTGTTGGCAGAATCTTATAAAATCAAGATACTTCCGAATCTCATTTATCCGCTCTTTATCGCCCGACAGCTTAAAGCTCATACAGGTAGCCACCAATGCCCGCGCATTATCGTCGAGCGTATAGCCCGACTTGATATCAGGTTGATTGATTTTCGAAAACTGAATGATACCTACATCCGTTGTCATTGCTTGTATATGATTAAGGTTAATGGCAGGTAGATTATAGTGTAGTTCAATTTTATTTCCAGTCATAAACTGGAATAATTTAGCATGCGCCACTGCCGAGTTTTCCCAAGCGGTAGATACAATTTTCTGTAGCGTATTGTTTATAATACTTTTACGCAACGGGTAATCGCCGAGCAATTTGATAGCCGCTTCGGCTAGTTGTTGTGAATTACTGAAATCGAAAATAATGCCGGTATCTTTTGTCAATACTTCCTTGGCATGAGGTATAGGCGTAGAAATAATAGGGCAACCGCAACTCATAGCGTATGCAAAGGTGCCGCTCACTGCCTGATTGGGATCGTTGGAAGTGAAAAGATAAATGTCGGTGAGTTGCAAATAGTCCAGTAATTCGGGTAATGCCAGGTATTTATTTATAAACTTCACATGGTCTTTTATGCCCAGCTCTTTTACTTTTTGCTCCAGACTTTTCCGATACACTTCGCCATCGTTTTTCACCACTTCGGGATGCGTTTTTCCCATCACCAGAAACATTACTTCAGGGCATTTTTCTATTATTGCAGGCAAAGCGTCCAATGTTGTTTCAATACTTTTTCCAGCACTGAGGAGTCCAAAGGTAGTAAGCACTTTTCTGCCGGTTAGTCCGTATTTTTCTTTTAGAAATTTCTCACTTAGGTGTGGTACCAAGTGAGTTCCGTGAGCAATTATGGTTATCTTTTGTGTTGGAATACCATAATCTTTCATCAGTATTTCAGCTGACGTTTTTGTCATTACAACAATGGACTTACATGCTGCTACAATATTCTTAACTTCCAATCTTAATTGAGCATCCGGATTTGGAAGTACGGTGTGAAATACTACCACTACCGGTTTTGTAAGTCCGTACAGCATTTGCAAAAAGGCGCTTTCCTGACGCATGTAAAATCCAAATTCATGTTGAATTAAAACAAGTTGAATATGTTCATCGTCATTTAACTTCTCGGTCAAATCGAGATAAGAACCGATATGCGATGTATCCAACGTATATTTTACTTCGCTGGGATAAGCATAATTCATAGGGCCATCTTCCAATGCACACACATTGATGGACAGTGAATTGCTGAACTTATTATTCAAAGCGCTAATCAAATCTTGCGAATAGGTTGCTATACCGCACTCGCGAGGAGGATAAGATGTAATAAAAACGATCTCGGCCTGACTAGGAATATGATTGATTTTGGCGTGATGCCTATTCTTGCGTATTGTATTTGGTGATAGGGATGTGCTGCTATGTGAGAATATAGCTTCCTGACTAATTAGCCTGTCCAACATTCCCGGGAAATTTTCATTTTTCATTTTGTTTTGTTTTAGAGGGTGATTTTCTTTTGTGCAGTTTAGTATTACCAACTGCTTTAATAATATTAGGTTTACTAGTCGAATTCATCAATAACTCGTTGATCAATGCCTTTAATTTCAATGATGCACAAGCAATATAAGAATCGGCAGCACCATAATAGATAAATAAAGTATCGCCAAACAAAGCAGTTCCGGTGGGAAAACAAACGTTATCCACCTCACCGAATAATTCCCATGCATGTTCGGGTTTAAACAACACTTCCGGCAATCGCGCCAGCTCTTTTGTTGGATCATTCAGATCCAGTAACGCAGCGCAGGCGGAATAAATAATTCGATTCTCCGTGGTTTCCACTCCGTGGTAGATCAGCAGCCACCCGTACTCTGTTTCGATAGGTGGACAACCGCCTCCAATGTAACTCGTTTCGTGGTTATATACAGGATCCATCACAATATGCTCCTTAAAATTCAGGAAATAATCTTTCCAGAAGTCATCTGTCAAATCTTCAATATTTTTGATGGATACAAGTTGAATTCCCGGCCTGATACGGTGAAGGAATACAAGGTTGCCATTAATTCTTCGTGGAAAAAAGATCACATTTTTATCCCACAATACTATTTTCTTTTCCGCATCTGCTTCCTGATAATAGAACTTATGGTTTTGGCAGTAGTTCTCGTGCACAGCAGTACCCGATTGAAGCAGAGACACAAATTCCGGATACGAAATGGTTGGAACTACTAGTCCATGTTTCGTAAAATGAATCAAATCTTTCGATGTGGCTAAGGCTCCACGAGCGGATATTCCGTCAAATCCGGTATACGACATGTAATAAGTATCTTCGATTTTTACTATGCGGGGATCTTCAACTCCTTGCGATTCATAATCGAACTCCGGAACCATAAATGGTTTATCCCAACGCTCGGCAATATTCATTGGTCCATCCAACCGGCAATATCCTATGGTGGATTGATTGTGAGATTGAACTGCCCGATAATACATATGTACACTATCACCTTCACGAATGACGGCCGGATTCAAAACACCTTCATTGTCAAATTCCAACCCGGATTTAGTAAGCACTATTCCTTCTTTTTTTACGTCAATCATGATAATGAGCCTCTTAAAAGTGTAGTATCAATTCTATTTATCCGACAATCCCGCCAAAACGGGCTGTTCGGGTTTCGAGTTTTCACTAACCTTCCGGGGCTTGGGCTTCTTTGGTCTTATCAGAGGTGGCATGGTATCACCCAACAAAAAGCCCCAGGGTTTTAATGATTCAATATGGTCGAAAATAAGTTTTATAATGGCCAATAACGGAATGGAAAGAAACATACCCGGAATTCCCCACAGCATGTTCCCACAAAGCACTACTAAGATTGAAAAAAGGGCATTTATCTTCACCTTCGAAGCCACTATCTTTGGCACAACATAATTGTTATCGAAAAGCTGAATTACGTAATATGAAATCATAATGTACACAGCCGACCAGGGAGATTCTTTAGTGGCTAACGCTACCATCATGGGTAATGCTACCGCCACTATCCCACCGATATAAGGAATCATATTCAGAAATGCAGCAATAATCCCGAGCAATATGGCATAGTCAATTCCCAGAATAAGTAATGCACTTGCATCCAGGGTAGCAATGATGGCAGCCTCAATAATTAATCCTACCAGATAGCGTTGCACCACCGTTTTAGTTTGCGAAACTATTTCCGTCACCTCCGTTTGATGATTGTGGTCAAATAACCTGCGTATAAACTCAAGCAATAAGGGTTGGTAGTATAATATTACAAATATATAAACCGGGATAATGAATAATATAGCCACTGCACCTCCTACCGACATAATGGTTTGTCCTACAGCCTGACCATTGAAGTTGATAAGTTCACCCTGCGTTTTATTGATCCACTCGTGTATATGTTGTGGTTTTACATCGAAATAAATGGCAGCATGGCTGATGGTATTGTTCAGCAAGACAGTAAACTTTTCGACAAATGAGGGCCACGAATCCGCAAACAGATTTGCTTGCGAAACAACGAAAGCTCCACAGGCAAAGATGATAATAATGGTGAGTAAGAGGGTCATGGCTATGGCCAACACCCTGTTCACTTTCAGTCGCACAAACAGACTGACCACCGGACTCAGTAAGATGGCAATGATAAAGGCAAAAATGAGTGGAATAATAACGCTTTGAGCCACATACAGTATGGCTATTAAAGCACATAAGCCTATAAAAAATAGGCTTGCTTTAATGTAAAATGGCAGTATGTAATCTCTATTTGTCATTGTTATACAATGTTTTCTTTCTTCTTTTGAAAAATCAGTTCCATTAGAAAATTACCAACAGATTTGAACATTTCGGGATGTTGAGCCACAATATTAGTAACTCCAAACTGCACAACCGATCCCATCAGTTTTTTAAATATACTATTCGAGCTACCTACAGCTACCAGTTTCGAAACATATCCGGTAACAAGACCCATAGCTGAGCCAATAATGTTGTCAATCAGATAAGGTGATGTAGCAATTTCATTCAACGCATTTTTTAAAAGGTTTACGGGCGTAAAACCATCAACAGTAACTAAGAACTGTTCTTTCAGAATTTCTCCCTGAATGTCGTGTTGTAATTCCATTTGCAGAATCGCAATTTTAAGTTCGGCTGCGGAGTTTATTGTTTTCATGATGTATGTTTTTTGTCTATGGTCAAAAGTCTATGGTCTGCGTTTTTTTGTCTGTTGTCTGTCTACTACAAACTATCGACTACTTCCTTGATTCCTCTTCCTGAAACTTAAGATCGTAACTTCTGATAAGGAAATCGTAGAATACCCGCTTCAACCATTTGCGCATAAAGAGATGCATCACCAAAGCAATAAATGCATAAACTCCGGCTAACACGAAGAATCCAAAATAGATGCGACCCAACAATTCACCCAACCACAATGCCAGTCCAAGGTTGAGAAAAAGCAGGAAGGACACAATGATAAAAGCCACAATGGTGTGTGGAAAAAATGAAGACAGTTTATCCGATGTTTTATCGAGGACTTTTAGTTTTACAAGTTCAAAACTTGTTTTTCCATATGCCGCGGTATTTTCGAGCAATGTTTCTATATTGGTTGCATTATCTTCCATAAGTCTGATTGTTGGCAAGCATTTTTTTGAATAAAAATAGTTGAGAAAAGATTGTAAAAAAACAAAGTCTGCTCAGGGAATCCAACGGCAACATCATCTCACCCTAGAATTTATACCTGAAGCAGACTTTATTGTTAGTTCCAATGGAACTATTTTATTTTTGAAGCTTTCACTTCCTTTTCTACATCTTCAACACTGCTCATGGCATCTTCGGCGAAATCAACCACTTCTTCTTTCACTTTGTCGAATTTTTGGGTGATATTGTCAATAAAATCATTGAATTTATCTTTCAAATCATCTACCTGTCTTTCGCCTTTGCGTACAATAGTTCTGCGGGTTACT
>Ga0209123_1002551_pt1 | contig 15158 bp, 13 predicted proteins | sample BarGraIncu00431A_FD_184500 | JGI IMG/M metagenome (GOLD analysis project Ga0209123, IMG submission 184500) | Arctic peat soil microbial communities from Barrow, Alaska, USA - Barrow Graham LP Incubations 004-31A (SPAdes) (version 2) | ecosystem: Environmental > Terrestrial > Soil > Wetlands >...
ATAGCATCTTCTATTGCTTTTTCATTTATTCCTTCTATTACACCTTCGTCCTTTGCACTACTTATCATATTAGCCCTCTCATGAAGTGATCTTTCTCTCGCTTTGTAAAGTTCTAATGTCTTTGGATCACTACTTAGATATTCTATTTTTTCTTCTGCTTTTCTAATATCAACATCCATATCCATCAGCTCCTCTAACTCTTTTTTACTTATATCTTCCCTAAAAAATGATAACCACCTTTGTAATTTATCTTCTTTTAAGTTCTTATTTCTTAACTTTCTAAATTTCTCCATCTCTATAAAGTGAATTTCAACTACGTCTGTTAACATATAGTCTTTAGCTCCATCTTCCCATAAATGAAATGTTGTGTGAAATTTGTCAGGTATTTTAATGTATTCAAAGTCTACTATGTTTATAGTTATGACTTTAGGTAGATTCTTATAATCCTCTCCCTTTTTTATTCCTCCTGAGAACATTTCTCCCCAATACCACATTGTCCTTTTATCCATGTTGTGCTGGTTTGTTAACTGAACTTCTATTTCAAGTTGTGTACCATCTTTTGTTCTAGCTCTAACATCTATTATGCCTGTCTTATCTCCGATTAATTCAGGTGTTAATTCTTTATTTTCAACTATTTCAAGTGTCACTAATTTATCTCTATCTTTTTTACTTAAAATTGCATTTAGTAATGCTATAAGATTATCTTTTGTTTCTTCCTCGCCGAAGGTTTTCTTAAAGATGAAGTCATTTAGAGGCTTTAATCTTTCCATATTATAATCATTCCTTCCTATATTCTTATTTTATCAGAAAATTTCATTTTATTCTACTATTAATAAATTAATGTTGTGAACCCTAATCTTCACGCCAACAAAACCACCCAATATAATATTAATTGTATTGGGTGGTAATTCATTTAGCGTCAATAATTAGAATAATGCAGTATAAAACTTTTAACAAAAAAACTACTAAAATTTCTATAAATTTCAGTAGTTCCCTCACACTGGCTGCCGCCAAGTTTTTTTGTCTCTTTTTTTCATCATAAAATTCTCAATTTTCCATCCAAACTTTTTCACTTTTAATCCGCATCAGCTGTCCCACCTTCGCCTAGCCTCCGCATTCCATCCCTTCCTATTTCCCTTTGGAAAATTATTGCTCTTCCTCAGAGGTGCTAGGAGATAACTGGAAGTTAGCTCCTTGCTAGCTAACTTTTCAATTCTATTAAGGTTGTACACCTTTTCTAAATTGAGAATTATTTGTTTTATTTTTTTTCTGTTCATCGTAAATAACATCCTTTCAGTTAGTTTTATATATATTTGAAGAAAAGTTATATATACACTAATTATATATTATTTAGCAATAAATCATAAAACAAAAGGTTGTATTTTATACCATAATTAGGTTAAAATACACTCTTTAATGAAAATAAATATTCTGTTTTTTTAGGTTCTATTTATATACAGGTATTTAGTTAAAAAACTTTACTATTTACATTTAATGGGACCGTTAGGTTGATGGCCATGGACCCCTCCCCAATATATGGATGAACGTAGTGGATCCGTTTATTGGTTGCTAAGAAGATGTGCGGACAAACTCTGTTGTTTACTTGCTTAATCGGATTTTTCTTATAATCTCATCAGGTATATTTATATTTACAGCATCCAAATTTTCAATTAAATGCTTTTCGCTAGTAGTTCCAAAAACCGAAGAGCAAATTTTTGTATTAGAAAGTACATAAGCTAAGGCTATTTGAGCTCCCGTTATATTGGGTACATTATTTATGAATCTATATGAATAACCTTTAATTAGTTTTCCCCTAAAATTTTTTAATGCCCTTGCTAAATACCATAAATCTTTTATACCTTTTATTTTAAATACTCTATTAGAGTATAAAGAATCAGCCAATGCTGCTCCAGCAATTACTCCTATTCCTTTTGTATAAAATTTTTCTATTAATGGTTCACGGTCTTTACATAAAATATTGTAATCTGGCATCACAAAATCAAAGACACCTAAATTTAATACTTTTTCTAGGACATTATTATCAAATGTGTTAACACCAACTGCCCTTACTAATCCCTCTGATTTCATTTTAAGAAGTTGTTCTATTAATTCATCACTTAGTTCTGAAACAGAAGGCCCGTGTAAATGAAATAACGGAAGTGTTTCTATGCCAATCGTTTTTAAGCTTAAATTACAACTTTCTCTGATCCATTTAGGTGAAAAATCTTTAAATAGCTTTCCATCGTTGCCAATTCTTGTTCCTGCTTTACTCGATATTACTAGATCTGACTTATTTGCAATATTTTTTATTGCTTTACCTAACCTTAGCTCAGCATTTCCATCAGAATAGCTATGACCCGTATCAAATAAATTAACCCCTTTATCTATTGCTGTATGTACAATTTTTATTGCTTCTGATTCATCAAATCTCTCTTTCCCCCAATAACTGGCACACCCTAATCCAATTTCGGAAACGGTAAGTCCAGTTAATCCTATGTCCCTTTTTTTCATTTTGACCCCCATTCCGTCGCTATGCTCCATTGCAAAACTTGATGAAAATAACGACTCTTTCTTCTAATAATCTACTGTAATATTTTTTGAAAACATAAATAAGAGCATTTGTATGCAATAAAAACATTTCACTGATAATTCATATAGATTTATATGGGTTTCAATGTATTTTCTCAAGTTTTCGTATAACTCCAATTTTTCAGATGACTTATACGAACCCATTGGATATACCGAAAGTTATCTCTTTACTAATATATCTTAAATATTCCTCAATTGCTTCCTTCCAAGTCCTAGTTCTATCCACCGTTAAATGTTCCATTCTCGCCTAGCTTCCGCTTGATTCTTCATACTCTCATGAGTGCCTATGAGTTCTCCCAAGTTGACTGGGAAAATCCTTGCTCTTCCCCCGAGGTGCTAGGAGATGACTGGAAGTTAGCTCCTTGCTTCAAAATATATATCTCTATATATTTTGTGGTTCCCTCACACGGCTGCCGCCAAGTTTTTTTGTCTCTATTTTCTCCAAAAATTTATTAACTTTTCATCCCAACTTCTTTACCTTTAATCCGCATAAGCTGTCCCATCTTCGCCTAGCCTCCGCATGCTCAATTTATGTTTTACATATATTAGGTGACTGACACGACCCCTTTCCAATATATGGATTAACGTAGTGAATCCGTTTATTGGTTGCTTCAGAAATTGCCAGCGCTAGCTGTCAGTTTCTGTTTGCTTAATTAGCTCTTTGCTAATGCAGCGGCTGCTTCTAAATTACTTTCATTTCTCGACTTATTGCAATTTATAATAATGTCACAAATTCTATCTACATCATCTAAAACCAAATCAGCATAAAGTGGCAATGTAAGCACCCTATCTGCCATATATTTCGCAATGGGTGTTTTCCCAACATTAAATCTACCTTTATAACATTCAAAGCTATTCGTTAGTGGGTAGAAATATTTACGAGCAAAGATATCCTCAGCTTTTAATTTCTCAAGCACCTCATCGCGGCTCATCTTATACCCATCAAAAACTACGGGGAAGTAGGCATAATTGCTTTTCACTCCTGATTGAGATTTAGATAATTTAATTCCATTAATATTACTTAATCTTTCAACATATCTCTCTACAACAGCTTTTCGCTTTTCTATCTCTCCATCAATATGACGAAGGTTGCAAATACCCATAGCAGCTTGAAATTCATTCATTTTAGCATTACCACCTACATACTCAACAGATTCTGGCCCTGTAATACCAAAGTTTTTTATATCGTTTAATGTTTTTATTAGGTCAGAATTTGTAAAGGTTACTGCTCCACCCTCAATAGTATTAAAAACTTTTGTAGCATGAAAACTGAACATAGACGCATCGCCAAAGTTCGCAACCCCATTACCATCAACTGTTACACCAAAGGCGTGGGCTGCATCATATATAACCTTCAGATTATGCTTCTTTGCTATTCTTTCAATTTCCTTGACATTACAAATGTTTCCGTAAACATGGACAGGGATTATGGCAGAAGTCTTATCGGTTATCAAACTCTCCAGCTTATCTGTATCTATTGTATAATCATTAGGATTCACATCACAAAATACAGGTTCTAAACCATTCCTTACTATTGCATGAGTTGTAGATGCGAAAGTAAAAGGTGTTGTGATAACTTCTCCAGTAAGATTAAAAGCTGCTATTACACACTCCAGTGCAAGATGACCATTAGTAAAAAGGGTAATATTAGGAGTATTCAAATACTGCAATAGCTCTACTTCAAATTGTTTATGTTTTGTACCCATATTTGTAAGCCAGTGACTTTCCCATAGGGCCTTAATTTCTTCTATATACTCCTCAAAGTCTGGCATTGAGGAACGAGTAACTTGGATTGGATCTCTCATACCTTATAAACACTCCTTTTTAAAATCTTTTTCTAAATTCAGTAAATTCTTACTCCTATCCTTTATTTTATTGAATGGAATTCCAGCATTTATGCTCCAAGGCTCTGAACTTCTATTAATAAGAGTCATCGCTCCAAATGAGCTACCTTCCCTTAACACAATACCTGGCAAAATAACACACCCAGATCCAATTATGACATGTCGTTCAATAATTACTTCTTCGCTTTGAACATTTTTAAATTTATCAGGAATCATAGGATTTGTCATGGTTTCTCCGGAATAATCATCACTTATGGAATATATTGATGCTCTGGATGAAATGTTTACAAAATCTTGAATTACAATGCCTTTATCCCCTCCATACAAAGCCGTATATGCTGCAATATGAATATAATTTCCGAGGTTAATTTTCCCACTTAGAATACAAAAATCATCTATTCGAACATTATCTCCAATAATAATAATCTCTGCACCATAGATGCTGACTTTTCTACTTATCAAAATATTTGTGCCATAATTATAAAAACCTATATCCTTAAGTTCATTTTCCGAATAAAAACTATTCATTTTCGCTCACCTTTGCATTTTTATTTTTAACCACGCCTTTGACAGTATTGTATAAGTAATCATTACACTCAAGCTTAAATATTTTTGCTAATCCAAAATATATTACTACACCAGTTATTATTTGAATTATAATTGTTATCAAATCATTAAACCCTATAAATTTAACAAAATATACAATTGTACCCATAATTAGCGACAGCATTAGTGATGGCATAATATCTAACCACTGCTCTTTATAACTATAATTCAATAATTTCTTATTAGGATATGAGTTAATAATAGTTGAAAGAAAAGATGTTACGGGTTGGACTAAAACCATAACGTAAACTCCAAATGGGATGCTTACAGCTAAAAAAGCTATTCCTATACATTTTTTTATAATTTCTAATTTTAAAAATATATCACTACGCCCCATAGCATTGATTGCTTGCAAATTTGCTGTATGTATTGGCCATAAAGCATATGAAATACACATCACTTGCATAAAATAAACACTTGGTAACCATTTATCAGTTAATAATATTTTCACTATTGAATCTGCACTTACTGCCAGCCCTATCATCATCGGAAAAATTAAAAACGTGCTTGTTACAATGGAACGTCTAACCATATTTTTAACCCTATTCCTATCTTCCTGATTTGCTGATAGCGCTGGGAACATTACGCTTGATATAGATCCATTGATATTTGTCACAATTAAATTAGGAAATTGATCTCCTCTTTGATAGTAACCCAACATTTCCGAGTTATATACTTTACCTATTATTAGTCCGTAAACATTGTTATAAACAGTATCCAGTAATGACGATATCAAGAGTTTCCACCCAAACGCGAATAATCTTTTAACTCTTGATAACGAAAACATTAATTTGGGTCGCCATTTTACAGTGAACCATAGTATAAGCGTAATCATAAAATTATTAATAAGCTGTTGTACAATCAGAGCCCAAACACCAAATCCCATGTAAGCCATTGTAATTCCCACAGCCCCAGAAAGTATAATTCCACTAAGGCTACTAAAGAAGAATCGTTTAAATTGCATGTTTCTTGATACAATAGCATTTTGTATGGAATTAATTGCTCCGAAAAATAGTGTAAATGATAATACACGTAAAACTACTATAAGTCTAGGTTCATTATAAAAATTTGCTATTAAAGGTGATGTAAAAAATAAGATTACATATAGCATAATAGTTATAGCTAAACTCAGGTAAAACACCGAAGAAAAATCCAGCTCATCTACATCTTTTTTTTGAATTAGCGCAGTACTAAAGCCACTTTGTACAAAAACATTAGCAATAGCAATAAATATTGTGATTAAAGCTATAACACCATAGTCTTCGGGTAACAATAACCTTGCTAAAAATATTTGAACTATAAATTGTATCCCTTGAGTACCACCTCGCTCCATAAGTTTCCAAAACAATCCATAAATCACTTTGTTATTAACTTCATTGCTTTGCATATAAATGCTTTCTTGTCATACGTTTTGTTAAAAATCCGATAATTACAACTGGCAATTTTAATCTATCATTAAAATTCAAGATTTTATATAAATTCATAGTTTTTCTTATTTTTTTTGATATGTCCATATCTGATTTAATTACCTTAACTATACATATCACAAATCTCTCTTGAACAATACAATTAAAATCATACTTATTTGTAAAATAATCTCTGTAATTTTTATACTTAATAAACTGATTAATATTATCTTCAACCGGATTTCTAGCAACTACAGATGTATAATTTGTACCCTCTAAATCTATGACCATTCTCCATGCACTCATTGGTCTTTCCATAATGTAAATTTTTGACATAGTAGCCAGTAAAAATATCATAAGAGAATGTGTTCCAAATTTATTAGAATCTTTGAAAATTACATATTTATCATTACTATTAAAGAAAAAATTTCTATACATTAATGAATTAAGATGCAATAATTCAGTTTTATATCTAATCGCATCATTTTTATTAAAATATCTATCTAACTTTTGATTTTTATTACTATAAGATTTATTTACTCCATTAATATCCACTATTTCATGACGATGAGCCACTGAAACGCATTCAGGATGATTTTCTAAAAAATCTACTTGCAATTGTAATTTGTTTTCATCAATCCAATAGTCATCACCTTCAAGCCCTGCAATATACTTCCCTTTGCAGGTTTTATTAGTATCATAAAAATTATTAGGAGCCCCAATATTTTTTTGTCTTAAAATTGGTTTAATAATATGAGGATATTTTTCAACATATTGCTTTATAATATCCTGAGTATTATCTGGTGAACAATCATCACCAATTACTATTTCATATTTAAAGTTTACCTTTTGCATAAGTATACTGTCTAACGCTTGTTTAATATACTTCGCATGGTTGTACGTTATCATAGATACACTAACCATAATTTCATCATCCATTATATCATCTCCAACTTCTTTAATTCAATTTACTAAATAGGCACTTATACAGATTTTTTTATGTAATAGAGCTATATAAAAATACAGCTATCATTTACCATGCTTTATTATTTAAATTATAATTCAGCCATTTATTTAAAAGCTTATAGGAATCTGTCTAATTTTGATTAATCCTTCTATTCCTAATGTTTTAAAACATTTAGCTTTAATTTACAGCGTTCAGTAATTCCTTTGAATTATAATGAATTTATTTTATAAAAAAACTATCTATTAGTATTATTCATAATGTTACTTTCTACATAAACTTAATTAAAGTAAAATTATTCTTTAAATCTATTTTTTATTTATTAATAACTTATCTAGATAATTAAAATGTCCTTTTGACAAGTTAATATACTCTTCATTAACTTTAAAAGTTTGAGTATTTTTAATAGTATTTAATATCTTTCCTATATTAAATTCAATCATATTATAATAATGATATCTATTATTATTATAATTAATATCATTTAATAAATTTTCAGCTTTAATATTATATATGATAGGTATAAATGGAATTTGATATTTTAAAGCTAATATAAGAGAATGAAATCTAGTTCCAATTATAAACGAACATTTCTTATAATGTTCTAAAAAATCATCTATATTTCCATTATATATAACACTATAAACCTTATCTTTTTCTATTATTTTTTTGATTATAACATCAATTACTTCAGCATCATTTTCAATGCCAGCGTCAAATCCAAAAAGATAAACAGTATTATCTTTTTGTTCTTTTAAATATTTATTAATAAGTTCTATCGTTTTATCTATATACTGCTGCTTATGTTCAATGTTTCGGCAATAATTTATGATTGATATTCCCAATCTATTTTTTTCAATATCTTTCATATTATTATTATCATGATAATTAAATACTATATCTGAATAATAACCACAATTACTAATATTATTTTCTTGCAAAATCTTATATGATTTTTTATCTCTAACTGATATATAATCTGCATACTTGAATGTTTTTTTGAATATTTTCATACATTCTTCTGAATAAATAGGTCCAATATTAATCCCCATAATGCAAATTTTCTTTCTTAAAATTCTAAAACATTGAATAATAATATTCCTTTTATGATAACTTTTATATCCTTCTTTATAATCTTGGAATAAAGACCCCCCTATAATAACGATTCCTTGTAATTTAAACATATATTTACACAACTCTCTATAGCGTATAAATACTACATTAGAATATTTGTCTTTTAAATAACTGTTATCATCTGATCCTAATAAATAAAATGTATCATTGTTGTATTTTTTAAAGAGAATGTCTAGCATTAAATCATCACCTAAATTACAATCTAGGTATGCAATAACTGCAATATTCATAATAAACTCCTTTCCTTAATTATCAAAATCTTCACATGCATATTTTTATCATTATATACTACCAATTTGTTGAATTCTTAAAGATAATATATTTAAGTTTAACTTTCTGAAAAACATAACTAAGTTTACAAAAAAATGTATTTTTTTTATCTTTATAATTTATTTTAACATTATATTTTTTGTAAATATTTTCATGATTACTCATAATTTGATGTAACATTTTCATTTCTTTCTCTTTATAATTATATATATTTGCATTGCGAGATACTTCCTTTATTCTATAATAAAAAAGAACCTCATTTATTCTATAAAACTTTTTACCTAATTCCATAATTGATAACCAGAAATCCCAATCTTCATATCCATAAATCATATTAGAGTTATACCCGCCACTTTGTTTAAAATCTTGTTTTCTATACATAGCTGTACAGAAAACAAGATTCTTCTTCAACATGTTTAACTCTGAAAAATCATCTAATGCATAAATGCCACTTTTAAACCCGAAACACATTCCAATACAGTACACTATATCTATATCTTTTTTTTTATTAAATACATCAATACATTTTGAAATATATGTATATTCTATTTTATCATCCCCATCTAATGGTAAGATATATTCACCTCTACTATTATTAATTCCTACATTTCTGGCTATTGAAACACCGGAATTTTTAATTGATAATATTTTCATTTTAGGATATTCGGTTTTTATTTTTTCTAATATATCTATTGTATATTGATCATCAGATCCATCATTTATAATAATTGTTTCTATGTTAGAATATGTTTGTTTATAAACACTTTCGATACATTCTTCTAAAAATAATCCTTGGTTATAGCAAGGTATAATTACGCTAACAAGTTGCAATTAAATCATCTCCTAAATATAAACATAGTTAAATCCATAAGATATTTATCTTATATATTATTTTCCTGTCATAATATTGTAATATTTTTGTTATCCACCAGTTGTAATATCATTCATTCACTGTTCATTGTCTAAATTCTATTTTTATTTCTAATTGGAATATAGTTTATGTATACCAACCTACCTCTTTGTTATCTTAGTAGAATATATTCCATACTTTTGTAATGTTTCTGTCTTCAACATTAGTTATTAGTTTTTCTATTATTCCTTTACCTACACTTTTGTTTATATCATTTATAACAGTTTTAACTATTTTCATATTTTGTTGAACAATATGGACTGTGTGAGTCTCTCCTTACGCTTTATTGACACAGATTGCTTCTTTTTTTAAATTATGGTATATTGTATTCATTTAATCTCCTATAATTTCGTTTTCAATTGTATTTGTTAATGCCATAGAAAAGCACAAAAAACCTATCCCTAAAGGATTATTTAACATTGGATTAGAAAAATTAAATACTACTATAATAATAATACCTATAAAAAAAGTTAAAGTAATATCTCTAACATTATATAATTTACGCTCTACGCACTTATTAAATAATTTTAGCGTTCTTAGTAAAATATTAAAAACAAAATATAAATAACACATCAAGCCTAAGCTACCAAAATTAACCAAAAATTGCATCCATGCATTTTCTTGGTTCACAGAAAAATTATTTAACGTTTCAATTCTCTTACCAATTCCCCAGCCTAAAAAGATTTTTTGATAAAATAAATTAATCATATTTAATGTTTGAACATATTTATAATTAAAAGAAGGATCTTCAAAGTTCATTCTTTGCATAAAAACGGTTTTAATTTCACTACCTACAAATATTAAAGTTATAATTGTCATAATACTAACGATAACTAGTTTTTTACGTTTTATATTTAGTTTATAAAAAAATAAAGTTAAAATAATTAATCCAACAACAAACGAAATCCAAAATCCCATAGTAAATGTCATGAAAATTGAAATTGTTAAAATAACTAAGCAAACATAATCTTTTATAGATGATTTTTCATGTGATAATATTTTTATTACATAATAAATAGCCGATATAACTATAAAAATACAACCTTTTAAGAATATTCTTGGAAATCCATTCGAAGCATAACTTACCATCCCTATACCATTTTTATTGATTGAATTAATAAGTGGGCCATAAATAGGAACACCATTTAAAATCATAATATACATAACTATTAAAAACATACTACTTATTACTGCTAATTTATTAAAAAAATTAAAATATTTATAACACTTTTCAATTGTATCTATTTCAATATAAAACACATATATGGTTAAAATATACAAATAGCCAGTTAGTCCTTGATAAACATCACTAAGTACATTATTGTATATACCTATTATTGTACCATAAGCTATGATTACAAAAAAACTGATTAGAGCTTTATTATAAACACAGATTTTAATTCTTCCACTTTTAATAGTTTTAAATATTACATATACTAAACTTAAAATAAAAATAATCATTCTTGCACTTAAACCGAAAATTTGTAAGTATCTTCCGGCTCCACCTAAAACAAGATCAATTAGTAATATGTATATTATAAAACTTTTTTTAGATTTCATTTATTCACAACCTCATTATGATTTATATAATTTTGTGGCTATTGTTTACATGGGATTAGAACATGTTTTATAAAAGATATATTTTTGTAATGCCATGACAATTTAATAGCCCTCTTAATTAAAATATAGATTTTATAGAAAAAAGGTATTTCCCAATTATCACAATAAACACTAAAATCTAATCTAAATATTTTGAATCTATTATAATCTGAATCAAAAGTAGAATAGCTATCTCCTGAAAATTCTTGTTTAATTTCATACTTAAATATTTTTACCTTTTTATCAGGAAATTTTTTATAAAATCTTCTAAAAAAATCATAATCTACTAAATCCAAAAATAACTTTTCATTATATGCTCCCACATTCTCATATACAACCTTATTCACAGTAGACCCTGAGTTAATACATGCAATATTGCTATAGGATTCATTAATAATATTAAATCGGTTTTGTGACCACTTAGTAAATTTTAAAGGAGACATTATTCCATTATTACTGCGTACTAAGGGAACATGTATCAAATATATAGGATCTGCATTTATTGATTCTTTTAGTGCATTAAAATACTCCATAGTAACTTTAGTATCCTGGTCAAAAATAGTAATCCAATCTACGTTCAATTGTTCTTTAATGAAATCAATAGCAGAATTGTATGCAACGCTTAATCCCAAATTTTTATTTTTACCCAAATACCAAATTCCATGGCTGTTTGAAAAATGTTTATTTTCTAATATAATGTTACTCAAATTACTATTATCAAATATCAGTACTTCTATTCTATCCGCTAGCTTTAAGCATGTTTTAATCACCTCCGTGTATTCAATCAAATGATTATAACAAACCATAACCACACAAAATCTCTTATCCATATCCATACTCATTCTCCCACTTGTCACATGTTAATTATTATTTAGAATCTGATATACCTGCTTTTTTTAGTCAATATAGTCAATGTATTTCATTTAACATACACCATAACTTAATTTTTTATAATCTTACAAACCAAATTAATACAATTACTTTTTAATAAAATACTCTTAATATAAGATTAAATAAACAATATACTCTTACAAGTATCTTTTTTATAAAACTATTGCTTGACTTAGTAAGCCCCCCATTAGACGCATTTGCTCCATGTCTACGATATTTTATATAAGGAATCCTAATCAATGAAACTTTGTAATAAAACTCTGCCACTATTACTATCCAATAATCATGCTGACACAATGATTGCTTTTTAGGAAACGGTAATGCTTTTGAAAGTAACTCCCTTTTAAAGGCAAGACAAGCTCCAATGTATCTTGTTTTAATAAAATTAATCCAAAACCCTGTTTTAACACCTGAATTCTCAAAATGCGACTTATAAAGTGTTAGCAGATTTCCATCTGTTACTTCAGCATCTGTAACAACCAGCGTGCTATTCTCAAGTTTTCTAAGAACATTTTCCACTTTTCCTTCTATCCAAACATCATCTTGATCGGATAGAAAAATCACATCCCCAGAAGAATGATTCAAAGCATTTTCAAAATTCCTTGTATAACCTTTTTGGCTTTGGTTATAGAATATTTTAATTCGATTATCCTTTAAGTTTTCAATAATGCGAATCGTATTGTCTATTGAATTGTCATCTGAAATTATAACCTCATCATTAATTGAAAGTTGATTCAGTATCGATTTAATCTGTTCTTCTATATACTTTTCTCCATTATAAGTTGCCATACAAACCGAAATTCTTATATTGGATTGTTGCTTATCTTGAGAATCTAATTTAGACAATTTTACAAACTCGTTATTACACACTCATTACTCCACCTTCATTATAAAAACTCTAATTCTTTACTACCTTAATACTGAAAATAAATTTCACTTCACATATATTAATGGCAATCTTAACTTAATAATAATTTTTACAATTTTAAATTTTTACCCACATCTTTAATTCAGCATCCCATGTTTTAATTACTTTAACTGGAGAGCCAGCAACCATGCAATTATTAGGTATATTCCTATTAACCACCGAATTCGCTGCAATAATACACCCATCCCCAATACTTACCCCTAACAAAATACAAACATTCTCCCCAATCCAAACATTGTTTCCAATACTAACAGGCTTCATATAAAGTGGCCTCTCATCTGGTGGAACACCTGGTGATGAATCAATCGTGGCATCAGAGTAGTCTCCATGACTTGTATCACTTATAAATATCTTAGAAGCCATCAAACAGTTATCACCTATTATAACTTTTTCACTTGCTACTATATGAACATTATCTCCAAGCTTGCAATTTTTGCCGATAACAAGTTTCTTTGAATTGTCATCCTCTTCACCAAGCAAATCAAATCTACAATGATGCCCCGTAGTAAGTCCTTCTGCGAATTGTAACCTGGATTTCCCTCTACAGTAAAAAGGCCTTCTAATAAGTCTTGCCCCTTTATAAAATAGTCTTGTACAAATCAAAGCATATGCTGTTGATATGGTTTCCGAAAAAGAACATTTATTTTTCATGAAATACCTCCATGTAACATTACTAACACTATTAAAACATTCTTAATATCACAGTATCAAATTATACTTTTTTTAAATAATAATTATCTTCTTCATTGATAATTGCTTCTACCCAGCTATATAAACTATATTTATTGTAAATATCCTCACTTATAGGTTGATATTTTTTCTTAATAAATTTTTCTATACCCGCTGCATTATGCTTGTCCATTACAAAAATATTATTTTCATTATAAAAGTCATATTTCTTAATGTTTCTGTTGGTCGTGATCATCTTTCTTTTAGCACCAAGTGTCTCAATAGTTCTCATTGTCAATCCGCTCTGCATGTTATGTTGCATATCAAACACAGTATTGGATCTTTCAAGAACAGCTAAGTTTTCTTTCTCAGATAAAGGTTTAAATTTAAATTCGCTACTCCTTGCATTTTTGAATTCTGGTACAAACGCCTTATTATATAAGTACTGAAGCCTATTCAAAAACATATAAGAGAACACATGGATACCATTTGACTCTAACTCTGGGAATAATTCATGCATCGTTTTATACCGATTAGGGTGGGCTGTACATACACTTACAATGTCGCAAGCAATTTCTTTGAATGCTATTTGTCCTAATTCTTCAATTTCTTTGGATTTTATTTGCCCTAATTCTTCAATTTCTTTGGATTTTATTTGTCCTAACTCTTCAATTCCTTTATGAAAAAATAATGGCATAAACGTTAGTTCATCATTATTAGAACAATCATCTAAATCGAAAGAGTATGCCTTATCGAAGTAGGAAAGCAGCTCTTTGCTTTTCGGATACAGTGTAAACGAATCCCACATATATAATACAAATCTTGCTGACTTTTGACTATCTCTCAGTTGTTGAATCATTGCTGGAGTAAACACTTTACAATTTACAATGAATACTAAATCATAATTTTTCGCTTTTGTTTCAGACATAATTTTATCAAAATACCTTTGGGTTAGAATATGCATCAAGCTTCTTCTAACTTTAATAATTCCCTTAACAAAAGAACTTTCACTGGGTCTATCATTGTAATAATCAACCGAATACCCCTGTTCTTCAAATTCTGAAATAATCTTCTTACTATAATTGAATATTGGAGTGCCCATATACAGAACCTTTTTATTTTTCATACCCACTCACCTCTTAGCCTGAATCAACATTCCTGTTTCTTTCATTTCATCTATGGAGTGTTCAAAAAGATCGTCTGATTTTTCTAAAGCTTTTTCTTTATCTTGTTTCTTTACCCATGCTGTAAACTCTTCCATACCTCTTTCAAATGTATATTCAGGTTTAAATTGACATAAAGTTTTAGCTCTATTTGTATCTGCGATATTATGCCTAATATCTCCTTT
>Ga0209123_1002553_pt1 | contig 15153 bp, 23 predicted proteins | sample BarGraIncu00431A_FD_184500 | JGI IMG/M metagenome (GOLD analysis project Ga0209123, IMG submission 184500) | Arctic peat soil microbial communities from Barrow, Alaska, USA - Barrow Graham LP Incubations 004-31A (SPAdes) (version 2) | ecosystem: Environmental > Terrestrial > Soil > Wetlands >...
AGGGACCTTTCCTCGCTATCGTGGGCCGACGGCACCACGACATGTGAGGAGTCGAAAACGACATCAACATCGAAAAAATCGAGGCCGTGCTTTTCAAGGTTGGTCAGCCGTTTCCGTTCGTCCCATTCATAGCTCATATGAATTGTGTACACAATTCGTGTCTACATGTCAAGGCCCCTGACGGCACGCCTGATTTCGGGTTGCCTCCAGAGTCGGGGATACGGCACTACCCCCCCTCACAAAGCTCAACATATTCCCCCCTCTTCGGACAAAGGTCCCCAAGCCCCTCCGATAGAAATACAGTTGACACTGTATGTTGTATGGTATATAGTTTATATATCATACAGCATATGCCATACATAATACACCATATAGCAAAGGGAGGCACACAAACCATGGCAAACACCGCACCACGCCCAGGAATCACTTACGAGCAGGTAGCCGCCGCCGCAGACTCCATGTTGGGGCAAGGCATCACCCCGTCGATCCAAAGCATCCGCGACGCCATCGGCGGCTCCCCGAATACGGTACACCGGCACCTCTCCACCTGGAGGGAGGCACTACCCAAGCTTGCCGCAGAAGCCCCGGCGCTCCCGCCGGCCCTGGCCGCGGCCTTCGCCGCGGAAATCTCCCGCGCCACCGCCGAGGCGCGCTCAGCGATTGAAACCAAGCTCGTCCAGGTGCAGAAGGAATCAGTCGACCTTGCCGCCGCCGGGGAGATCCTGGAGGGGGAGCGGGACAACCTCACGGAGCTGGTGCAGGAGCTCACCGACTCCAACAATGTCTTGACCGGCAGAAACGGCGAACAGGTGGGCGAGATAGCCCGGCTCGCCACCGACCTGGAACGTGAGCGCCTCGCCGCCGACCAGAAGACGACCGAACTGGCCCAGGTCCGCAACCGGGTGCAGTCCTTGACGGAAGCCCTCGCAGAGAAATCCGCAGCCATGGAAAAGCTGACCTTGACCAACACCGCCGAGACGCAAGGCCGGATCGAGGCGGAGAAGGGAGCCGCCGTACTCCAGGCGCAGCTGACCGCTGCCCTGGTACAGGTCGAGGATGCCAAAGCGCGGGAAGGCAAGGCGGTGAAGGAGACCACCGAGAAGACCGCCCTGATCGGGAAACTGACGGCGGAGGTCGCCGCCGAGGCCAAGGCGAGGACCGAGGCGGAAAGGGCGTCCGCCGTACTCCAGGCGCAGCTGGCCGCGATCCAGGAGCAGGTAAAGGAAGTGAAGGCCAGGGAGGATAAGGCAGTCGGGGAAGTGGAGAAGGAGAGGAACGCGGTAGCCCGCGCCCATGATGAGAACAAGGAGCTGCAGGGGAGGATCGAGGCCCAGGCCGGTAAGATCGCCGAGCAAGCCGCCGAGCTTGCCAGCCTCAAGGTGCAAGCCGCACCTTTAAACGCACCCGACGCCCCCGGCCCCGGTGGCCGATAAATCTCAACTTACAGTCAAATCCTCTCGTTATTTGACATTCAAAAGCGCAGGCAGCTCCGCCTGAAAAAGGGAAAGCCCCGTAACATCTTGGTTTGCAAGGCGCTACGGGGCTTTCCCCAATATCAAGTTTTTCATAAAAGCTGATATTGGGAAAAGCGCCAGGGTGTCCAATCCAGCGGCAGCACAGGAGATAAGATTATATTGAGCCTCCTACACCAAAACGACGAGGCCGACAAGGAAGCAGACCACTAACGTTACTTGAAATTTGCCTTAATCGACTGGTTCACCTTGACGTCGTTTAAAACCAGCGGATTTGCTGTGGTTGTGATGAAGCCATTAGTCCCGGTCCAGTTAATGAATTGATGATGTTGATCCGGTACCGCCTTGACGTTGCTGGTGCTGCCGCCATACCCGACGGACTGAGTTTTTGTGCCCTGTATGCTGCCATAGCGACCCGCACTAAAGGTGAGGGTATAGGAGTTGACTGCAAAGCTAGCAGCCACGCTGGTGTTAGCGGTCACGTTCGCGTCGGTGCGGGCGGCGGTCGTTACTCCGTCGCTCCAGGAAACGAAGTGGTAGCCGGGGTTGGCGACGGCAGCAACCGCCGTACCGCTCCCGCCGGAGTTCACTGTCTGCGGCGTGCTGCCGCTGACGGTGCCATAAGCGCCGGCGCTGTACGCCAAGGTGAAGTATTGAGCACAACTCCCTGTACTAGTTACTGTAATAGCTTGACTCGCCGAACTGTCTGCAAGTGAATATTCGCCTGATTGGTCAAAATGCAGAATATGCGTTCCTAATGTTGTGGGTGTCCAAGAAATAGTTGTAGTTGGGTGAGAATCATCTAAATGCGCTACATTGTAGTTAGCGCCGTCAACGATCAGGTAATGTGCTGAAGAATAATTGACATCATCACTTGGATAATGGGAAAGAGTGAAAACAAAAGGCGTATTCAATTTAATACACGCAGGTGCCTTAGTCACAGAATAAACCGGATGTATTAGTAAAACTTCAAATGCTGTATTGGGTATATTCTGCAAAGTCAATAGATTGGTTTCATCTATTCTATCGTCTGACAACCCAGTTAAGTAAAGCCCTGTGCCTCCAGTCGTTTCATTGTCTGAATTTATGCCTCCATAGTGATAGAGAGTGTCTACTATAGCACCTGCGTACCCTGTATAGCTGCTTCTGTTAGCAGTGTACCAACTGGCCTTAATTCTGAACCTGCCGCCGAATGGGATGCCTGTAGTTATCGAACTACTCATTCCGTGTCTGCCAGGCCAAACAAACCCGCCTACAACCAAAGAACCACCAAGCGGCATCCGAAGTGCGTGATTCATTGTCCCATTTAAGTATTCATCATATTTTGGCATCAGGGGAAGAATCGGGAGTCCCGCAACATCCCCCGAGGTGTAACCCATCTTCCTTGGGATGCCGGTATTCATGTTCCAGGTGGATATTGTGCTAGCCCACCATCCAGTGCTGGTAAGATACGCCTGATAAAGTTCAAATAATGTATCTATCCCACCTGTAGTTTCGTTCCTCTGTGCAATCAGCAGATGATGGTCTCCTCCACTGTACGGTCCGGTAGTAGTAGGGAAAGTTGCAGTGTAAGGGAAAACCCCCTCTTCCATCGGTGCGGGAGTTGGGATCGGGATGTTTGCCACGCAGGGAATGGTAGGGGTTGCGGGATTCCCCACGCAGTCACTTTGAGGAGCTGATGCACTGCTCGGCACCACATCTCCCGGTGCAGTAGATCCACCTCCTGTATAAGGTATGCTCACACCAGACGTGGCCTGATTACCGGAGACGATATTGATCGGCATGGAATAGATACTATTACCGTACCCGCCAGTGCATGTCGAAGCGGCAAAATCGACATGCAAATTATGTCCGTTCGCTAGGGCTATAATAGCGTCAGAATTAGGATCAATCGGGTCAGATGTAATATCTCGGCCAAACTCTTGCCACCATTTCCCCACTGTGAACATATTGTATCCGTGCATATCTGGAGTTGTATTGTTACAGGTTGCCGTTCCCGCTGAACCCAAATCTACCGCAAAACTTGAAGCAGGAATGAGCAAAAATAAAAGAACTATACTTTTTAATTTCATAAAAACTCCTATAAGGGTACGTCTGGGGTGACTTCAGAAAACGGATCGCAAAGTACGTTAAGAGGTTTCAAGTTCTCAAAACTCAGCTATTTGGGCTGTCAGATGCAAGAGCGGTTTTCAAGAGGGCTCAGCTCGAGCCAGGACGTAGGTGCGTTCTTGGGGTCTAGGAGCAGCGGAACACAAAACCCGGTGGAGGCATTTGGCGACCCGGCTGTCCTCAGTGAGACACTATAGGCTTTCCGTCCCCATTCTTGCGAATGGTTTAGTATTATTGTATACCAAGGCAGTGTTTATTGTCGGCCTAGTTTATGGCAATAAAGGAGGGAACCTTGGTGATTCGGATCACAAAACAAGTATTATTTTTAGATAATATGCATGCCTGTGAACTGGCTTCAAAGGTTAGGCGAATGCTTATATCGAATCTAAACTTTATTCTATTTCTTGAGATTCGAGATTTCCTGTCGGCGTTTGTCCCCCTTGATAATTAGTGACACGAATGTTGGCCCCACCCCTTTATATCGTCTTCTTCGTTGTCAGAACCTGTGCCGTCTTCTCCGGCTTCGGCAGGACAAAGTGACTCGGGGCAATTTCTGGCACAATCACCTTCTGGCCACGTGGCGCTACCAATTCTATTGCTGGTTTCCCCTGAGAATAGTCCAGCAGAACCTTGAAACCCGGCATGCCGTTCAAAATACGTTGGATTTCAGACTCTTGATTGCCAGTTAAGTCATGAAATTTTTCCTCCGAGAGTAACCTATTATTAATATACCTTTTCATTTGCTCCGCTATTCGACAAAGTTTGACCAGATTTTCAAGGACGGTGTAGCCAAAATCCTCCATTTTCTTCATAAATCGGCTAAAATCCCCTCTTTCCACCGCTCCCATTTCGGAGAACGGGAAGGGCGGCTCGGCTGTCGGTGTTTCGACCCGCGCCGGTGCCGGTGTTTCGACCTGTGCTGTGGGCGCAACGGACAAAGGCTGAACAGCGGGTTTAGAGGACGGAGGTGTGTTCTCATCAGTCAAAGGAGGTAACACTTCGCTCTGTGTCGGCGTTGCCGCCACTACAGCCTCTTGCCGCGCTTGCCGCGCTTGCGGCGCAGTTGCGGTGCGTGCGGCTGGCAGCGGTGGTACGATGATCGATTGCACCTGGGCGACAACCGAGGCCGGGGTGGACTGCTCGGCTGCGAGTCGGGCGCGGGCGGCAAGCGCAGCATTATATATCTCCGCTTTGGCTCTCGCCTCGGCAAACCAGAGCTTGTCAGCAGCGGCCTTCTCAGTAGCGGCAGTTTGCTGCTCAAATGGTACGGTGACAGCAATGATCGGCGGGGAGATCCTGCCTTGAACGGCACTTTGCTTGTAGTCCTTCCCAAGCTGTGACCCCTTGAAAGCAACGCCGTCGATCTGGTAGCTGTACCCCCCGGTGGACTTCTTGAAGCTGACACCAGCACCGACCAGACGCTTTTCAAAGACCGTCTGGGTCGGACGATCAGCGAGGCTACCCTTGATGATGCCCTGTAGTTTCTCCCTCGGTGGCGGCTCCCCGGTCCGGTTCTTCATCTCAATTTCGTTCTTCGAGAGGTGCTTATTACCTCGGATCGGCTTCTCCTGAAGGGGTTGCAGGCCGTACTCCCTTTCGATTCGGCGACAATCCTTCGAGGCAATCAGATTCTCGTTGCGGCCAAGGTATAGCCCCCCGTCAATGTCTATCCTGCTTGCGATAATGTGGATATGGTTGTCTTGTGGATGCTGGACAATCGTGTGCATGTGGGTGTCAGGGTCGAGACCGATTGCCCTCATGTGGCTGATGGCTACCTCGCCCCATTGATGCTTGCTAAGTACCTCCCCCTCGGCTGCTCGGAGCGATTCAGTCCATACGGGCTTAGCGATTTCCGGCCTCAACTTCTGGCACTTTCTAAACTCTGCGGCAAGTTCTTTAGGGGTCGCACCGCACATGTTGCCGCCGATCAGTTCAGCCTCTTTCCCCTCTATGGCCTTTTCCCCCAAGTTCAAAGCGTAGTTCAGCGCACCACGAAAACCGCTTCCCCTGACGATTTTAGCTATCACGCAAGCCTCCCTAAAACGTCCTTAACCAAGTCGGCTAACTCTATTATGTCTAGCCTGTCCATGTCTGACATGGACTTTCCTTGGTTCAATTTATGAGCCATTTGATTCAGGTTTGACAACGCAGGCGCGAACATTTTCCACCCCTCACGGTTCGATGACGGGGCAACTGGTGAAACATTTTGAAGTGCGGAAGATCGCATATAGGCGGCTACTCTGCGCGGAATATCTGAACCAGCAAGAGTGACTACCTTCGCATATTCATCATCCGTAAAGTGGGCTACTACGCGCTTGTTCCGTAGCTCACTTTCTGGCTTTGCTGTCGGGCCGTGCTTCCGCTTTGGCATTTGGTTTTTCCCCTTGAGGAGCAACGCGACGAGGTGGGCAAGGCAACTATCTGAAAGATAGTTAGCACTTGCTCCTATTATTGTATTGGTTTTGATTCCGACCCTGCTGCACCTTACCCCCGGCACCATTTGAAGTCAATGATTTCTGTTGACGTTGGAGGTTGATCGGAATACTGTCTGTACGGCTTGTACATACAATCCGTATTACAATGATGCAAAAGGAGTCTTGCTATGGCAAAGAAGGAAAATGTCTTCAAATCTGCAATTGAAAAAAAGGCTGTCGAGGTCAAAGAGAAGGTGGTGACGGCGAGGATACCTCTTGATATTTACACCGAGTATGACAAGGCAGTCGAGCGTGTCAAAGTCTATGAACGCACTGTCAGTCTGACGAAGGTGGTGATTCTGGCGTTGCAGCAAGCTACTGAGTGCATCAATGCCGAAGCTGACGGGTTGGATGCAGTCAAGGCTGAGAAAGCAAAAGACCTTGAACCTCCCGCTCCCGAAGCGCTCCCTAAGTCGGCACCACCTGTGGCGGGTGACCCTTGTCCAAAGTGCGGCACTGGCATGTTGGTTGAGAAGAACAGGAAAAACGATGGTGGAGCTTTTTTGGGGTGCAGCCGTTATCCTGACTGCAAATAGGGGGTGCCTGATGGAATGCCTAGACCAACGTAAGCTTGATCTTGATCGACGCGAAGCCGAGTTAGTTGAGAGAGAGGACCAGTTACGAAAAAACGTAGAGTCGTTTGAACTGGAGCGGAAAAGGCAGAACGCTCAAAAAGCGGGGCTACATCAGCGTAAACTGGCGCTAAATCGGCGTGAAATTGAACTGTGCGATATCGAGGATCGGGCCAAACTGTTAGAGCAGAGAGAATCGGCGGTCACAGAATTAGAAGCTAGGCTTCATGGAGATGCCGGAAAGCCCTTTTAACGGGCATTGTCGGAGGGGGAGAGTGTGCTTTGAAGAGGGAGAGGTGCCCTTGTCTTTCCCTTCCCAACGATTTTGACTTTGATTCCAGAGGGGGTTGCCGATATGCGAACTAAAGAGGAATTGCTCCATTATCTGGCAAAAAAGTACATTTGGTGGAAAAGACCGGAGGATTGCGCCACAAACAGAGTCGTTATACAGGTTATGGATATTGGAGAGTATGATGATGTTCTCTTAATCGTAGACTGTTTTGGCGAAGAATATCTGAGGCAGGTAATTGCTCAAGCAGAAATAGGGCAGTTAAATGCGCGGTCTTGGGCTTACTGGCATTACAGATTGCACATAATAGAACCAGACCAAGTGCCTCCACCTCAACCCTTACGTTTCAAAGGATGAACTATGCAACGAAGATCAACGATGGAATATCTAGGCCAGATTATGACCGCTGGAAGGCTGGTCTTGAGCCTTTGGATTAGTGCTTATGCAAAAACGATCAGATAGGCGCTCACTGGCTCTACATCGAGCCATAGTTAGACAGTTAGAAGCGAATCCTAGCCTCTGGTCTTTGCCGTTGGCGAATATTGAGCGGTGGACTAAAGACCGCGATTCGATACCCGTCCCTTATCTGGTGTGGAAGGAGATTCTTGAGAGCAAGCCCCATGAGGAAATCGTCAAGCTCCTGCTGTCCAGATCGCAGTGGTCAACCCTGTTGCGGAGTTCAAGCCCTTTCACCGGCATAATCAGCCAAGAAGAACGGAGCCGGATATTCCGGCGATTCCTAATGCCCCCCACGGATCACCGGGACCGGGAGGGGCATTAGGTGGTTTATGGGGCGGGTACCTGCTCGTAAGTGATTCCGGGGCGTGGTGCTTTGTTTGCCATGCGGTGTTCCCTCCCTTTGGTGTATCATGTATGCCGTATGCCATACCATGTATGATGTAATATTGCATACAGCATACTGTGTCAACAATATTTCTGCCGGGGGAGGGCTTCATGAAGACGCCGGAACCCCCTCTTAACGGCATTATCGGAGGTGTCCGAGGGGGAGTGTGTGCTTTTCGGGGGGGGGTGGCGTTCATGAGCGGATTTGGAGCTTGGAGGATGGGTTTTCGTGCATGGCACAGAGCGCGAGGGCGCGTTACTCGCTTTGATCGGGCCTTGCCCCTGTTTTTCCCATTCCCAACGCTTTACGCCTTTGACCTGGCTGTTTCCACAGATGCGGGGGAAAACTGCTTCGTCCAAGGGGGGGGCGTCACAAGATCAGCGCGGATAACTCCTCCAACGCAGGAAGAAGGTATCTGGCCTGCCCTAACAGCACACAGGAGACCAGGGCACAGCATGATTTTAAATGGATCGAAGCGGGGGAATGAAGGGGGGATTAGCCTTTGTCTCGGCGGCGATTTCAGCGGTCAGTTCACCGATTAGAGAATCAGGGGTAGGGGATTGCTCTCATGAAGGGGAGAAGTGCCACTGCAGGGGTAATTTGGCGTTTAGGGGATTGGTTCGCGGAGGGGTGGATGGTGGATTTTCGGATTTGGTTGGTTCTCAAGAGCCTTTTCCTTAAAAACTCGCCTTTCTGTTTTTGACTTTCGCCGGTGGCCGGCTTCACCGGCCAGCTGCCGGCGAACTTGTTTCACTAGGTTTTGATTTTCGTTTTCCCGGTTTTTCCGACTCTCAGCTTTTGGTTTACCAGCCGGTTTCAACAGGGCACTGTCGATCTACTACTAGGATTGTTTTGCTACAGGGACATATAGGCATATATAGTGCGCGACCGATGCAGCGGTAAAGCGCGACCGATACAGCGCAAAAACATCCCTTCAGGCGCGACCGATGCAGCGGTGACAAGTCATGTGTTCGACAGGGTTTTCCCCCTGGTGGGGACATGGGTTTTACTCGGAAGCAACGTCAGGCCGGCGTCAGTTACCTGGAGGTTGACAGCAGGGTAAACTGTTTGCACCTTCCGGAGTGCTACGCCGAACTTCCCTTTGAAATCCCTCAATCTGCCGTAGTCTGCTCCGAACTGCCCGTGGAGCTGCGCCCAGGTCACTGGTGTTGCCCCCTTCAAATATGACATGCGGTAGGTCAGCCAGCAGTAAACGTCGATGGCTAGTGGCGACTTTTTCAACGACCTGAGTGCACGAAGATCGAGCGGTACAGGGTGTTTGATGATCTCCTCGTAAAAGTCCTCCGTAAGGGTGAGGGTGCTTTGCCATAGTCCTCCTTGGTCAGGCTGTTTGTGAAAAAATAGGCAGTAGCTCTTTGCCACGTCGAGGCGCGTTACAGCCCTCTTTTCGTTATCCTCGTAAGTCAGGCGTATGGTGCAGTTGAAGAGTCTCTCCATCTGATCGGTGAGGCTCTTAGCAGTACCTCTACGACCCCATGAGGGCGTCAGGTCGATAGCTGCCATAAACTCGCTGAGGGAATGGCCCAGGAGCAGTTCCCGGCTTTTCGTCCTGCTGGCCTCGGTGCTGATCCAGCAGAGCAACAGGCGGGGGATGCTGCCATACGGTACGCCGTAGCTGACAGGACGGTCGGACTTGTCCAGGTAGTCGCCAGGCTGTACGGTGAGTGACAGTTTCCCATTGCGCTTGCCAAACGTTACCGCATCGTCTGCCGGTTTGCTATGAGGGAGCGTGCACTGCGTCAGCGACCTGGCGAAGAACCCAAGGTTGCCAGACTCAATAGCACTCTCTGTTCCAATCGCAACCGCGGCGTCAAGCAGTTTGCCGGTTTCCTTGGTGATCATATCGGTGGCCTTCATCGCTTACCACCGAACACTCGAGAGAAAAACCCCCTCGACCGTTCCGCAGCGAGTTGCACCTCCAGCTCGGCAACTCGGGCACGCTCGCCTTCGAGGCTCACTGACGAGTCTTCTACCTGGGCAACGACCGCCGGTGATTCTACTATGGCAGGCTCGACGACACTGCGGTGCTCAATGAGCCGTAGCGCCTGTCTTAGTGACTCAATATGCTGATCCTTTGCTTCAAGAAGCTGTAACAAGTGTGCGTTCTCTCGTATCAAATCACGTCCGGAGTCTTTGTCCAGAACGTCCGGTTGAACGTCCAGCGAGTCAGCAGGCCCGAAGACTCTCAACATCTCGGACGTGTCGATGCCGCGTCCGCCGTCCGGCATCTCTGTTTCGCTCAAAGCCCCGGCACTAAGCTTCCGATAGATAGTAGCACGTCCACAATTCCACTTTCTAGCTGCCTCAGTGATCGTAATTATCGCCATCGTCCGCCCCCCTGTCCGGCTGTCTCATCACACGTTCTTGTTGCGTCCAGCTGAACGTCCGCCCTTGTCCGGTCGGGATCATAGCTCAAAACAAGCAGGTATGAAAGTATTTTCACTATCGAAACAAATAACGGTGCCACATGACAACAATGCTGCATATAAATGGCGTACATTCGTACGCCGGATGGAAACAGCGATTATACGGGGCACATGGAAGAGACAGCGGTATCGACACAGGCACAGGGCATTGACGGTTACGGTATGGACGCACAGAGGGTCGCGATAGCGAAGTACACCCCGGCTGTTGAGTTCAATGCCAAAAAAAAGATCCGCCCAGGGTTTCCCCCCGGGCGGATCTTTTTTTTGGCATTGATGGGTCCACTCAGCCCTGCCGGACCAGAACCTGATTTGCCGAAAACATCAATGTTTTCGCGTCCGGCAGCTGAGTGGTAGTCCCTTAGCGAGGGATCGTGCTGTACAATCCTAGCTCGCAAATCTTATTGTTGATAAGATCAATATGATGAGAAGGCCCCCGGCGATAAACAGCAGGGAAGTTGTCCGCGATAGTCACAAAATCCCTCATCGAAGGATTCATGTAATGAATCATCTTGAGAATTCTTCCATGTTTGTTATTAAGATTAGTCATGTGCCAGATCGGATCATGGTGGAACACGCTGTTTCGTAGATTGCGGATATCATTTAGCAACCGCGATACAGTATTGCGTGTTTTCATATCTGAAGGAATTCGTGGAAAGACCGCCTGAATGACTCTACGCCAGATTGAGACCTCGTATGCCCCACGGAGCAAACCGACAGTCCAGAAGCCAAAAGATAGCTCGGCTACAACTCTCCCCGGTGTGACCGGTTTTCCTCCCCGAGTTAAAACTTGCTTAGCCTCATCTACCTTTTGTAGTTCTGGGGCATAAAGAACCCCTGCGGTTGGCTCATACCATGCGGGGGTGCCAAACTGATCGGCGAGGGCATCGTGGATGTTGTTCCGCAGAACTATTTCAAGCGTTTGCAGCACAGGATAAAGACTCTCGCACAGGGCGATATTCCAGAGATAATGCGAGTAAAGATCGGCGAATCCGGGGGCGACACCTCTTGCAGAATAGGCGCCGAGGCGCGGAGCCGAGACACCCTTGCACAACGCAGCTGAGAAATTTTCCATGGTGTCTATTTTTCTTTTTTTGGGAGGGGGTTATGGCGTGAGCACGAAAAAACCCTGCAGCGGGTTGCTGCAGGGTTCGACTCTCTATGCTTCGAGATCTGGCACCGTACGTTCCACGGGAGAAGATATTCGAAGCTTCCAAAGAGATAATACCGTGACGAACTACAAATGTCAACTGGATTTTTTGAGCATTCATCCCGAGAACGACGGTCTCCAACGGCTGAGAAGAGGGCGCGGGGGGGGAACCTGGCAAAAGTGGATAGGTGGACGCGAGGCCGCACGCGGACCCTGGCCTTCACAATTCGATTATCGGCGGCCCAATTCCGAAAATCAAGTTTTAGAATAAACTTGATATTCAGAATTGCCCTTTATAGACAGCGTTTAATGTGGTATTGAGACTGTTGCAGTATAACCCCAAGTTGGTGTAAATAATGGGATACAGAGATGAAGACACGCTATAAAATCGAGATGGGGTTTTACGCCCTGATACTATTTTTAACGTTAATTCTCGGGGATAGGCACTATAAGGCGATAGCTAGATACATTATTTATGTTGATCAACCCACTATGGCTTTTATTAATATTTCACTCGTGACAATTGGTATGCTTTTCTGGTTTAGGATCAAAGCCATATATAAGAAGTAATAGTGAATCATTCATCCTAGCGTTATCTTATCCCGAATCTAAACTTTTACCAAAAAGTTTAGATTCAGGCGAAAACGAGCCGAGCCAGTGCCCTCAAAAAACGTTAGGTGGAAAAATGAAGAAACTTCACGAAATATGGGTTGATAAAGAAGGCTTGCCCGGATGTTGTTTTGCTGGGCCAGAAGGCGAAGGGTTTCGGGGACTTCTTGAGCAACCCGCCCAAAAAATCCATTCATTCTATGCAAGTAGCCATTTGGAGGCGATGAATCACTACAATCACCATATGGGGTACGGTGACTACAAGACTGACTACCCGGACCTCGATGCTAAAGAATATGAGTAAACAGCATACTTAGTCGCTTGGCAGCTGCCACTAATCTAAACTTTTGCTAAGAAATTGAGATTCGCATGGAGGCTCAAATCTGAACCAACGCCGGAGTTGCCTGAGGAAAGAAGCTGGAGGGGGCGGCCTTCTAAGACCGACCAAGCAAGAAAAACGAAACGGCAAGGGGTTATGTACTTTGCCGTTTTTGTTTGGAAAAAGTTAGCCCTTGGCCCTACCGACCAGGGGCTTTTCTTTTCCCGGAGCAAATTCTACCGCTAGATGTTGTGATCAGGAATTCGCACATCGAGAAGATTCATTGACCCGCACTGGCCGATGTTATAATATAGGTTATAACTAAAAGGAGAGGTGCTCAACATGCGTGCAACAGTAACACAGATCGGTAACTCTACAGGGTTGATTCTCCCAAAGGAAGTCGCTGCGCGCCTCAGGGTAAAAAAGGGGGATAGCGTATTCTTAACAGAAACGCCGGACGGCTACGCTGTTACCCCTTATGATCCGGAATTTGAGGCTCAAATGGAAGCGGCACTGCGCGGTATGTCAAAATACCGTAATGCCCTACGTGAGCTTGCCAAGTGACCAAGAATTGGCGTTGGCTCTTGGATGGGGTTGTCTTAGCCTTGCATGACGAACAAATTGCCGAGCATGGCGGAAGCCCTGGCATCCGTGACGCCGGCTTGTTGTCTTCGGCACTTGCCCGCCCTCAAAACCAAGCGGTTTATGGCGATCCCTCCGTGTTTGATCTTGCAGCGGCCTACGCTTACGGCATCGTTCGCAACCACCCCTTCATAGATGGGAACAAGCGCACAGGGTTTCTTGCCGCTTACGTCTTCCTTTATTTGAATGGTTGGGAACTAATGGCGCCAGAGGCCGAGGCCGTGGCTGCGGTGTTAGCATTAGCAGCCGGAGAAATGCAGGAAACAGGATTCTCCGAATGGGTTAAGACCCGAAGTGAGGAAACAAGCTGATGGCGATCATCGTAGGCGATATACACGGTAATGTCGAGAAGGCACAGGTGTTCCTGGACTACCGGCCCGACCAGGTGCATATCGCCCTAGGCGATTATGTCGATTCGTTTTCCGAACCGCCAAGCAGACAAATAGAGGCATTGCAGATGCTCCTCGACAGTAAGGCGGTCCTGCTATGGGGCAACCATGATTTTAATTATCATCGGATCCCTCCGTTTTTTAGTAGCGGCTATCAATTCGGTCTGGAAGAACCTTATCAGCAATTGTTCGAGGGTCACCAGGACAGATTTAAGGCGGCGTATGCCGTAGATGGTTGGCTCTGCACTCATGCCGGTTTAGCTGGTTGGGTGGCAAAAGACATAACTGACGTGCATGTGCTGGCTGATATGATTAACGATCAGCTGGCTAAGTGGTTAGCAAAACCCTGCGAAACGATAGACGGGATATTCGCCATAGGCAAGGCGAGGGGTGGTAATGGCCGGTACAACAGCGGGGGCATTTTCTGGTTTGATTTTAAAAGGGAAGGGGACCGGCTGGCAGGCGTGAAACAGATTTTCGGACATACCGAGACAAAAGAGCCAGTAGTGGCTGGAACCTATACCGCCCTGGACACAACCAATAACAAAAACACCTATTGGCTGTACGACACGGCGTTAAATGAGCTTGTGGCAGTGCCGGTGCTTCGCCCGAATCTAAATTTTTAGAATAAAGTTGATATTCGCGGGTCCGCCAACATAGGTGATGGCAGACTGTTGGGCGCGGCTAAGGATCATTTACTGTAACAAACCCATCTTTGTAATGACGTTGAAAAGTGCTTCCTTTGATACGGGCTTTCTGAGGTAGGCATCTGCTTGGGCGTCACAGGACGGATTGAGCATGCTCAGAATGATGATGTATACTTTTTTGCCGAGATTCCCCCTCTTTTCTATAGACCTGATGCCCCTGATTGCGTCATGCCCGCTCATCATCCCTGGCATCATTATATCCAGTATGATTAAATCATAGGGGTTATTACTATCAAGGGCATTCTTGTATTTTTCTAACGTTTTAGCCCCACTGCTTGCTTGATGGCATTCTGCCGCGGAACGTAGCAAAGTAGCAATAAACTCACGGCAAGACTCCTCGTCATCGACAATTAGACACCTCAACCTTCACCCTCTAACTCGAATTTCATAAGTGTTTTTGCCTTATTTGGGAGCCCGTTGCATCTTTTTTTGAGCTTTATTAATTCTGACGACTTAGATTTTTGCGTGATGACGGTCGATACCTACCCTCACCTATTGTTGGCAATTCTCTTGGGTAGCACATGTTTGCCCTCGTGGCCTTTGGCCAATTCGCAGCCAGCGCTGGTGGTACCACACTTCTGAAAAGGTTGACTGCCAGCGTGAACTGCGGGCGCGTAGCGCCTGTTCACGTTCTTAAGCATAGAATTGCTGCTGCAATCTTTCATCCCTCTGTTTCTCCTCATTTTGTTCAAATATTTCGAATTGTTTGGACTTGTTGGTAAGCCTTTTCGCCTCCTCTTGGAGTCTTTGCATCTCGTTTTTGAGGAGGTCTATTGATTCTGACGAAAACTTTAGTTCATGCCACATTATCCTCTGTTCCCTCCAGGCCGTATTTGTTAAAAACTTATCGGCAAGAGATGGCCAATATTTAGGATAATCTTTGCAAAACGGTAGTTTATAATTTTGGAAGAAGTGTCCACGGAGTTTTTTTGTGATAGGATGGGGGGCTAGTGACCACCAATCCCCGTAAAAAGCGCCATCTAAAGAGCGAATCTCAAATATTGATAAAAAGTTGATATTCGTCGGTGGCAGTTCCGAGTCCGCATATTGGTCGCACTGGCTCCCCATCGTGGACAAATCTGGCCAATAGAAAGAGAGCCCCCACCCGGAAATCCAAAAATGAACTTAAAATT
>Ga0209123_1002554_pt1 | contig 15134 bp, 9 predicted proteins | sample BarGraIncu00431A_FD_184500 | JGI IMG/M metagenome (GOLD analysis project Ga0209123, IMG submission 184500) | Arctic peat soil microbial communities from Barrow, Alaska, USA - Barrow Graham LP Incubations 004-31A (SPAdes) (version 2) | ecosystem: Environmental > Terrestrial > Soil > Wetlands >...
GGCCGCGACCTTAGCCGAGTCCTTGTCATAGCCTGCCACGCTGATGCCGTGGTCGGCCATGTTCAGCAATAAATTGCGCCCCATGACGCCCAAGCCGATCATGCCGATTTCGCACTGCTGCTTTTTACTTGTCATGGTTTTCTCCCGAGAGCTGTTTGCGGAATGTTTCCAGTTCCAGCCGACGTTTCGCGGTGGTCTTGGGATACGCCATCTTAAGCTCATTAAGCGCATCGAGGACAATTTGTGAAACTACCAACCTGGCATTCTCTTTATCATCAGCGGGAACGACGTACCAGGGCGCATGCGCGGTGGTTGTTTCTTTAAGACAAGCCTCATAAGCCTTCATGTAATGCTTCCAGTATTTCCTCTCCTGAATATCAGAGTCGCTGAATTTCCAGTTCTTCTCCGGCTCATCTATACGCTCAAGAAATCTTTTCCTCTGCGTGTCCTCCGACAGATGAAGGAAAAACTTGATGATCCGGGTGCCGTTGCGGTGGAGATGTTCCTCCAAGTCGACTATGGAACGATACCGCCCATCCCAGATGGTCTTCTCGTCGATTAACTCATCCGGAAGCCCTTGGCTATGGAGAATCTCTGGATGCACGCGAAGGACGAGCACCTCCTCATAGTAGGAACGATTGAAGATGCCGATCCGTCCGCGTTCGGGCAAACAGCGGGTCGTGCGCCAAAGAAAATCGTGCTTCAGTTCTTCGACACTCGGCTGTTTGAAACTGAAAACCTCACACCCTTGCGGATTGACCCCGGACATGACGTGTCGAATGGCACCGTCCTTGCCTGCGGCGTCCATTCCATGGAAAATCAACAGCAATGCATAATGGTTGGACGCGTAATGCAGGCGTTGCAGGGAACTCAACTCCTCAACGTGTTCTACAAGGAGCTTTTGATACTGCTTTTTCGACTTGCAATAAGGCTTCACGATCGTCGGCCATTCTTTGAGATTAACCTTCTCTCCGGGTTGGACACGGAAATCCTTTGATTTGATTTTCATCGTCGCTCCTTCGGCTATGCCTGCGGCGTAGTTCGCGTCTGATTATTTATGGGTTTGATCTTTTGGAATCTCATCCTTTGCCTTCGTGCGCTGCGCCTCCTCCCATTTCTGAACAGCTAGAACATCCTCGCGCCCGAGTTCCTCGTAAAGTTCATGGACCCGCTTGACCATTCCCGGCGTCAAATCGGACGCTGTCTCCGTTTTGACTTCAGGTTCAGCTTTGGGTTCAGGTTCGGCCTTGGCTTCAGGTTCAGCCTTGGCTTCAGGTTCAGCCTTGGCTTCAGGTTCAGCTTTGGCTTCAGGTTCAGCTTTGGCTTCAGGTTCGGCCTTGGCTTCAGGTTCGGCCTTGGCTTCAGGTTCAGCCTTGGCTTCAGGTTCAGCCTTGGCTTCAGGTTCAGCCTTGGCTGCAGGTTCGGCCTTGGCTTCAGGATGAGATTCTGCCTTAGCGTCAGGCTTAGATTCGGCTTTGCCGGGGTCAAAAATCCGATACGCCAGCAGTTTAACGCGGTCGTTCACGAGGAACCACACTAGCGCATATCCCCACACGAACCCGGCCCAGCCCCAGCCAAGCGGGGTCATGAACAGTCCATAGACCGCAATCAACGTCGCCACGATTTGGGTGCCGAGCACCGCGATCCATAAAATCTTTGCCGGGCGGATGGACCATAACGGACCACGCGTGCGCGTGAGGAAGATCGTCAGATGTCCCGCCACCGATAACTTCAAATACATAAGCGTCTGAATGTGTGCACGGTCGAGATGAAATACGCGCTCACCGAGATAAAACAGTCCAAAGGCAGACACTACCCCGATAACTCCCAGCACCGTGGAGATCCCCAGCACCATGCGCATGTTCCATTCTTCGGGCTTGTCCTTGTAATGAACATTGTCATAGGCAATAGACAGGATGGCGCCGTCGTTAAGTAACGCCAGCATCACGATCATCACCGCGGTCACGGGATAGAAGTTAAATACCAGGATTGACAGGGTCATGAACAACAGCACGCGCAGAGTCTCGGTGATACGGTAGATCGCGTAGCTGTTCATCCGCTGGAAAATTCTCCGGCTCTCCTTGATCGCATCAATAATCACTGACAGGCCGGGGGTCATCAGCACAATGGCCGCCGCCGCACGTGCCGCATCCGTTGCGCCCGAGACGGCGATGCCGCAGTCAGCTTTTTTCAGCGCGGGAGCGTCGTTCACTCCGTCGCCTGTCATGCCGACGATGTGGCCGCGTTGTTGCAAGACATCCACGATGTGGAACTTATGCTCAGGGAACACTTGGGCGAAACCATCGGCCTTCTCGATGGACTCAGCCACCTCTGTGGTCTCTTTCTTCTTCGAGTCGCCCAAACTTGCGGCATCAAGGATGTTTGTACCCATGTCCAACTTTTTGGCGGTTTCCTGGGCTATAGCCAGTGCATCCCCCGTAACCATCTTGACCTTTACGCCCATCGCCAGCGCCGTTGCAATGGTGGTCTTGGCATCTTCCCGTGGCGGATCGAAGAGAGGCAACACACCAATAAGCTGCCATTTTCCGTCGTCCTCGGCCCTGGCCACGCCTAACGAACGAAAGCCGCGCTCCGCAAATCCCTTGACCGCCTTATCGACGGCGGGCTTCACTTGCTCGGCATTGGCCGACAACGCCAGAATCACCTGCGGCGCGCCCTTGGTCACCTTGAACGTCTTTCCATCTTTGTCCTTGACCGTTGCTTCGGTACGCTTATGCACTGCATCAAATGGCTGAAAATGGACCGCCTGGTAGCCTTTCAATACCTCTTTATCCTTCAGCCCCCCTAAGACGGCCATATCAATCGTGTCGTTATTTTCCGCACGCGACGCCAACGCCGCGTTGAGGATGACTTGTTCGGCGGGGACATTGTTCACGCTGAACGGATCGCCCAGCGTCAGTTTGTTCTGGGTCAGGGTGCCGGTCTTGTCCGCGCATAGCACATCAACACCCGCTAATTCCTCGATGGCCACCAACCGGCTCACAATCGCCTCTTTTTTGGCTAGCAGGCGCGCACCTACCGCCATCGTCACCGACAAAACCGTCGGCATCGCCACGGGAATTGCGGCCACGGTCAACACCAATGCGAACTGCAGCGTAGTGAGGATCGCGTCGCCGCGATAGATTGCAAAACCAATTATCACCGCAACCAAAACTACCGCCAAGATAATAAGGTAATTGCCAATTTTCAAAACTGCCTTCTGAAAATGACTGACTGTGTGTGCCTCCTGCACCAGTTGCGCTGTCTTGCCGAAGTAGGTTTTCTCGCCCGTGGCATAGACCATAGCGCCGATTTCACCCTGGCGGATGATCGAACCAGAGAACACCGCGTCGCCCGATTTGCGCTCGGCGGGCAACGACTCGCCGGTCAACGCGGATTGATCCACTTCCACCGGGTCGCCGTCAAGCAGTCGTGCATCTGCCGGCACGATGTCGCCCAGCCGCATGCGGATGACATCGCCCGGCACCAACTCACGCGCCGGCGGGTTGATCCACTTCCCATCTCGTTTCACCCTGGCCTTGACCGCCAGTTTGGCTTTCAGGGCCTCGATGGCGTTGCTCGCTTCATGTTCCTCCCAGAAGCCGACTACCGCGTTGGCCACCAGCAAAAGGAGGATGATGAAAAAATCCGGCCAATGCCCGACCACGCCCGAGAGAATCACAGCTATCTCGATCATCCACGGGATGGGTCCCCAAAAATAGGAGAGGAACTTCAGGAAAAGATTTGTCTTCTTTTCGGTAAGTTCATTCGGCCCATATTGCGCCAGACGCTTTGCGGCCTCGGCTTGACTGAGGCCGTCCGGCGACGATCCCAATTTTTTCGCCACTTCCGCCAGGGGCAGTGATTTCAGATCGTCCTTCGCCTCGGATTTCGATCCAGGCTTCGATTCAGGAGCCTTTGACTTGTCGTCATTGGGTATCATAATGAGTCTCCTTTCTTTGCAATGGCGTAGCTGTCATCAGTTGCGGATCGTTCCCTGTGCTGCAATCGAACCTGTGGCTGTGGCCTTTCCTTTAAGAATCCATTCAAAGACAACCCCGATGAGGGCACCAATAACTGGTCCGATGATATAGATCCACGTGGAAGTCAGATCGCCGCGAACAAAGTCAGGTGCAAAGGAACGAATCGGGTTCATTGAGGCTCCACTTATCGGGGCAGCCCAGAGCCCCGCGAGGGCAATGTACCCACCTACGGCAATAGCACCGTTAGTCCCGATGTTGCGAGCTCCCGATGCCGTACCGAGAATTGTATTTACCAGTCCTGCCGTCAAAACAATTTCGATGGCAAGTGCAGTGAGGTTTTTAACTTCTTTTCCTGGCACAGTCGCCCCCAAATCGCCGATTGTACCAAATAAGGTTTTGAGAATAAACGCAGCCGCAATACCGCCAATTATCTGAGCAAAGATATATCCGGGCACGCGACGCCAAGGGAAATTTTTGCGCAATGCAAAGGCTAAAGTAACAGCTGGATTCAAATGGGCTCCGCTCACTGTGCCCATGAAGTAAATGATCGCCATAACCATGAGTCCGGGAGCAACCACGGCCATTCCTAAGGTGACGGCACCATTGCTTTTTACCGCAACCACATTGGCACCAGTCGCCACCATGACGAGCAAGAAGGTACCCCAGGCTTCAGCAAAAATACGTCGCCACTCGTGAGAATTATCTAGAAAATTCGGCGATATTTGTGGGTGGAGCATTCGCACGTCTAATCCTGATTTGGAGTTCGTCTTGTGAGATGCCTTCACATCTCTTTCCCCTTCCATATAGGCTGTCTCCTTTTCCACCGGTTTTTTAGAAGTTCCAGCCACAAAGTCTACCATTAAATGGCGGCAGTTAACCTGCAGGACCTTTCAAAAGGGGCACAGAGCCATCTCGGCTTGGGCTATCCCAGCATGGCATATCGCTCGCCTGGGGTTGGCTTGATTCATCCTGTTAACAGCGCACTTGGTGGAGCTACGGTTTCGTCCCGATCCTCAGGCGAAGGTCCGAACCGTGATCCGGACCCCGCTTGATACCTGACGCAGGAAAACCCAACTCCTTGATCAGATAGTACTTGAGGGAAGCGATGTCGCGATTTTGGACATCGTTTCTCCGCGCCGTGCGTGGCGCGGTAATCACGACAAGCGGCGCATGGCCGTTTCCGACAAACTGCTTTAGAACCTCGAGAGCTTTGCGGCTCACGTCATCCAGCTTTCCGTCTTTCCCAAAGCCCATGGGGGGCAAAAATGGCACGGTGTCCAGTTTCAATTCTAGCGGTCCACCCAGCTTCTTCTCTAATGCCATCTTCATCCAGCGCTGTTCCTCTTCGGAAAAGGGAAAATCCCGCGCAACAGTCATGAGTGCGGTGGTCTGTGCCTCTTGAACGGAAAAGCGGATGCCGCACTGCATTATGGGATACGGCAAAAGAAATGGCTGCGCCTCTGTGCACCCTTCCTTGATGCGTCCGATTACCTTTTCACGCAGAGTAGCCAGGGATTCCGGTTGTGGGACCGCAACCGCAGTGAGTGGGGGGCTGGAAACAGGATATTGAGGCTCGACACCCCCTGTCTTGACTTTCACCTGCTCCAAGTCGAGTTGAACCGGTCTTTTCATTGCAGCTTTCAGATCGTTTTCGATCCGCTTCGCAGTTGAAGCGTTATAGTAACTGACTGTGTTGACATACGCCGCTACGGTAAGCGCGTCGCTCCCCTGCTTAAAAGTAAAACCGGTCATCCGAGAATGGTCCTTTTTATCCAGGTGACTTTTCAAGGCCTGTCCAATGCGGTTGTGAAGGTTGACTTTCCTGATTTCCGTAACCAGCGTATAGACGAGCGGTATGGATATCAATACCAGCACGGCCGCCAGAATCTGGACCCGTCTTCGCACCGGATATCGTGCCTCTTCCACCATGCTCGGCCGAAACCTGAATATGTGGAAGACGATGACGGAACTGATGATGATGGCAACCAGGTTGGTAAAAAATAGAAAAAACCCGCCCAGAGCTATGGCAGTTTGGCCAGTGCCGATCCCGTAACCGACCACACTAAGTGGCGGAATGACCGCCGTGGCGACGGCGACTCCGGTGGTGACAAACAGGTAATTCACCCTGGTGCATAGGGCATAAGCACCCGCTGCACCGGCGAAGGCAGCAATCAGGAGATCGTAGATGTTGGGGCGGGTCCGTGAAATGATCTCCTGGGTCGGTTCCTTGAGAGGCGAAATAAATGTGAAGAAAGCAGCGACCAGTACCGAAAGGATGATGCTAACGACAATGACCTTCAGGACCTTCCTGGCCAGCCGCAGATCTCCCATGCTGAATGAGAGGCCTGCCGTGAAAATCGGTCCCATCAGAGGCGAAATAAGCATGGCACCGATTACCACCGCCACGCTGTTTACGAGCAGTCCCAATAACGCCACCAGACAGGAGAACGTAATCATCAGCAGGTAGCCGCTCGACAGGTCGGCACGCCCGGTCAGTTCTTTGATGACGCCGTTATGGTCAATACGCGAAATTGCGGTTTCAACCGATGCCGCAAGATTATGGAAAAACATTTTCAGATATGCGCTCAAAACCAATACCTCATTATTGAAAGCACTTATATTGAGGCGTCCCCATTCCGACTGCCTGGATTAAACCGCTTTGCCAGTTTCCCCAGTGTGAGCCCCTGAACGAGGATGGAAAACACCACGACGATGTAGGTCATGGCCAGGATGGTGTCGCGTGCCGGCCCTTGGGGGATGGACAGCGCCAGAGCAACCGAAATGCCGCCGCGCAGGCCGCCCCAAGTAAGAAGACTGACCACGCCGGGACTGAAACTGCGAAAGGGGCGCAAGATGCTCACCGAAGCGGACGCACTTGCCCAACGGGCCAGAAGAGCAATGCCGACCGCAGCAGCCCCGGCCGCCAGATAGCCCCAGGATAAATCCATGACCTGGACCTCCAGGCCGATCAGCATGAACAGAATGGCGTTTAGGATCTCGTCGATCAGCTCCCAGAAGGAGTCCAGGTGCTCACGCGTCGCATCCGACATGGCGAATGCGCGGCCGTGGTTGCCCACCAAAAGTCCCGACGCCACCATGGCAAGCGGCCCGGAGGTATGCAGCCGGTCCGCCAGAGCATAGCCCCCCATAACCAGCGCGAGGGTTATGATCACTTCCAGCTGATAATCATCGACTCGTTTGAGCATCTGAAAGGCCAGGAATCCGATTGCCAAACCAAAGGCCATGCCACCGACCGCCTCCTGCAGAAAAAGCTGTATGACCCGCCCAGCCGTAACCTCGCCCCCTCCTACAGACAGTTCCAGAATTATCATGAAGACCACGACGCCGATACCGTCGTTGAAGAGAGACTCACCTGCAATAACGGTTTCCAGGGTCTTCGGAACACCGGAGGTTTTCAAAATGGCGATGACTGCAACCGGATCAGTCGGAGAGATCAGAGCGCCAAAAAGAAGGCAATGGATGAAGCTCCCCGGCATGTCGAGTACCCCGAGCATCAGCCACGTCAGCCCACCAACAATAAAGGTCGAAACGATCACCCCCACCGTAGAAAGCAGGGCAATGACCCATTTCTGCCGAGAAAGGTCGCCGATCTTGATCTGCAGGGCCCCGGCAAAGAGCAGAAAGGCGAGCATTCCGTGCAGCAGAGTTTTGTTGAAATCTATGTGTGAGACGATGTGCTCAGCGTGCTGTTGAGGCGCACTGACACCGAATGCGCCCATACCGGCGATGCCGAGCGATACCACCAGGGACACCCCCATCACGCCGATGGTAGTCGGCAGTTTTAGGGTGCGGTAGTTGATGTAGCTGAATAGTGCCGTGAGCACCATCAGGATAGTTGTTATGTCAAATATGCCCAAGCTACACCTGCTACTAGCAATTTTGTGTTCATCATTTCAAAGCAGCCCGGATAAAAGCGTAAGCCAAACAAGCACGTTAATCGTGATGTTAAGCCAGGTGAAATTCGAATCTCTGCTATGCCCCAATTTTAGTGAATTTATGGTTATCTGCTGTCATTCTCAGGTCTTTTCCATCGCGGCATTGTATTCGCCGCGTCGCGCAGCCCGGTTGCACCTGGCCCGATGATACAGAGCCTGCTGCGCCGCCAAAACGTGGATCTCCTCGCCTTGCCATATCTCCATAGCCGGTTGCTGGATGGCGCGGGCAAACGAAAACGCCAATTCCCACGGCAGTTGCGACTTGAATCTGGCATTCATGGTATTCAAACGGGCCGAGGCCAGTTCACCGGATTGGCCACCCGACAAAAACGCGATTCCCGGAACGGCAGCGGGGACAGCTCGCAAGAGACACTTAACCGTGGCATCGGCAACCACATCCACCGTTTCCTGCTTGGGACAGGTCAACCCGGGAAGCACCATGTTGGGTTTCAGAAGGATACCCTCCAGTACCACCCCTTGCATGTAAAGCTGGATGAAAACCTCACGTAGGACTTCCTCGGTCACGTCGCAGCAACGCTTCAGGGTGTGAGCGCCGTCCATGAGCACTTCCGGTTCGATGATGGGTACCATTCCAGCTTCCTGGCACAACGCGGCATAGCGAGCCAACGCATGCGCGTTTGCCTCAATACAGCCGCGGCTTGGAATACCATCGCCCACCGCAATCACTGCTCGCCACTTGGCAAAACGGGCGCCCATACGAGAGTATTCAGCCAGGCGGTCGCGCAACCCGTCCAGCCCCTCTGTTATTTTCTCTCCAGGATGACCTGCCATGTCCTTGGCGCCGGTGTCAACTTTGATACCGGGAATGATTCCAGCGTCGGTAATTGCTTTAACAAAGGAAGTTCCATCTTTCTTCTGCTGGCGGATCGTTTCGTCGTAGAGGATCACGCCACTAATGCACTCACCGAGACCTGGCGTGGTCACAATCAGCTCCCTATAAGCACGCCGGGCCTCCTCGGTCTGGGGAATCCCCAACCGTGCAAACCGTTTGTTGCAGGTTGGGTTACTTTCATCCATTGCCAACAGGCCCTTGTTGTCGGCGACCAGACATCTCGCGGTATCTACAAGCGTCTGTATATTCATTTGGAGTTACTCCACTTCCAGTTACGTATCTCCGGCATGTCTTGGCCGTGTTCGTCGATGTACTTCTTGTGCTCGACGAGTTTGTCTTGCATCATCTGCTTCAGGTAAGCCCCCTTGGAACCTAAATGCGGCAGGCGATCAACCACGTCTTGCACCAGATGAAAGCGGTCCAGATCGTTCTGAACCCTGATATCGAAGGCCGTCGTGATCGTGCCCTCTTCCTTATAGCCCCGAACATGCAGGTTGCGGTTGGTTCGGCGGTAGGTCAGCCGATGGACCAGCCAGGGATATCCATGAAAACCAAAAATTATGTGTTTGTCTTTGGTGAAGAGCGAGTCATAATCCCTTTCGCTCAGCCCATGCGGATGCTCGCTCTTTGGTTGCAGCTTCATCAAGTCGACAACATTGATCACCCGTATTTTCAGGTCGGGCAGATGTTGGCGAAGGATGGAAACGGCGGCCAAAACTTCCAGGGTGGGTGTGTCGCCGCAGCAGGCCATTACCACGTCCGGCTCGGTGCCTTGGTCGTTACTGGCCCATTGCCAGATGCCAATTCCCTCCGTGCAATGCACGACTGCTGCATCCATGGTCAGCCATTGCGGGAGGGCATGTTTACCGGCCACGACAACATTGACATAGTGCCGGCTGCGCAAACAGTGGTCAAAGACAGACAGCAGACAATTGGCATCAGGCGGTAGATACACGCGCACGATATCTGCCTTTTTGTTGATAACATGGTCGAGGAAACCGGGATCCTGGTGCGTGAACCCGTTGTGATCCTGCTGCCATACGTGGGAGGCGAGCAGATAGTTCAGCGAGGCGATCTTCCTACGCCAGGGCAGCTCCAACGTCACCTTAAGCCACTTGGCATGTTGGCTGAACATCGAGTCGACGATCCGTATGAAGGCCTCGTAGCTGTTGAACAACCCATGCCGGCCGGTTAACAGATATCCCTCCAACCATCCCTCGCACTGGTGTTCACTGAGCATCGAATCGAGCACCCGGCCAGCAGGCGCGAGGAATTCATCGTTTTTTTCAACACGGGCGTCCCACTGACGGTTGGTGACTTCAAAAACCGCACCCAGGAGATTCGAGAGCGTCTCATCGGGGCCGAATACCCGGAAATTGCGCTGTTCCTGATTCAGCTTGGCCACGTCACGCAGGAACTTGCCCAGCACGAGCGTATCCTGGGCGTCGACGGCACCAGGCGAGGTCACGGTTACTGCATGTTCGTGAAAATCGGGCATACGCAGGTCCTGCAGCAAAATGCCGCCGTTGGTATGGGGGTTGGCACCCATTCTCCGTGCGCCCTTGGGCGCCAGTTCGGCCAATTCTGGAATGAGTCGGCCATCCCCATCAAACAGTTCTTCGGCTTTGTAGCTCTTCATCCAGCTTTCAAGCTGCTTGACATGATCGGGATGATCTGAATCTACCAGCAGCGGCACTTGGTGCGACCGGGAGGTGCCTTCGATTTGCAGGCCATCGACTACTTTCGGTCCCGTCCAGCCCTTCGGTGACTTGAGGACGATCATTGGCCAGCGCGACCGGGACGTGTCGTTCTTTTCCCGAGCATTACTTTGGATATGGCGGATGTCCCCAATGACCTTTTCCAAGGTCGTGGCCATAAGTTCATGCATCTCTTCAGGTTTATCACCTTCCACAAAATAGGGCGTCCAGCCGCAGCCACGTATAAATTGTTCCAATTCTTCGTGCTCAATGCGGGCTAGAACCGTCGGGTTATTGATCTTGTAACCGTTGAGGTGCAGGATCGGCAGCACGGCTCCATCAGTAATCGGGTTGAGAAACTTGTTGGACTGCCACGCAGTCGCCAAGGGGCCCGTTTCCGCTTCACCGTCGCCGATGACACAGGCGACGATCAAGTCGGGATTGTCGAACGCGGCACCGAAGGCATGGCTGAGGGAGTAGCCCAACTCGCCGCCTTCGTGAATCGACCCTGGCGTCGTTGGGGCAACATGGCTGGAGATCCCGCCGGGGAAAGAGAACTGCATAAACAGCTTCTTGAGCCCATCCTCATCCTGCGTGATGTTGGGATAAATCTCGCTGTAAGTGCCTTCGAGGTACGTATTGCCCACCAGTGCTGGGCCGCCGTGACCGGGACCGGCGATGTAGAACATATCCAGGTCGTACTTCTTGATAACCCGGTTCAAATGCACATAAATGAAGTTCTGCCCCGGCGTCGTTCCCCAGTGCCCGACCACCAGCGGCTTGACGTGAGACAGTTTCAGGGGCTTTTTCAGCAATGGATTATCGTAAAGATAAATCTGGCCGACTGAGAGGTAGTTCGCAGCTCGCCAGTAGGCATCTATCTTGTGGAGTAGTTCCGGGGAAAGAGTTCTTGTCTTCATGGTTCAAGTCTCCTTTTTTTCAGCCAAGTCCGAGAACACGGCAGACCAACTTGGCCATTATCATTCTTCGTCTGTGCGAAAGGCACGGACCGAAACCCGGCTTGTTGCCGAGGAGATCACGACATAATTTTGTTGAGCAGTTCCACTGAGCGACTTTGATTTATTTTGCATATTCTGCGAACTGATCACAGTGACAAGGCTTGAACATAGGCATTCAAATGCTGGCCGATCAGCGTGACACCGCCTCCCTCACGACCAGTAGTAACACAACCAATGCGCCGATCACCGTCCAGAGCCCCCGCCCCACCGGCCCTCCAGCTACCCATCGATCCACTCATCCATCAGCCATATGGCTCATCATAAATAGTCATTTATCTTTTTTTGCCTCAACGAGAATGCTTCTTGAATTCCTGTTCATAGAGCCAGTAACCTTGGCGATTGTAATGCCGATGTAATTTATCCTCGTAATCCCGGGTCAACTGAGAATTATCCGTATATTCAGGCGAATGTTTGATGGTTTCGCGGGTAAGATTGATGAAAACTTTGCGCTTGCTCCAACTAACCCGTTCGATCCATTGGGGTGCAACCAGGACCTTTTCCCCCGACCACCAGTTCCGCGTGTCTATGACCAGGTAACGAATCGCCCAGGTCTCGTCATCAATGATAAAGTCCTCAACGTGGCCAATCTCGCCGTCTGCGGCTTGGATGTGATAGCCGCTCACATCATGAGTGCTGCGCAAATGGGGATCCCAGGCTTTCTCAGCTGTGGTGGCTTTTCCCCATTGTTCAGGCTCACCCACAATGGTGGGATAAGATCCCCACCCTTCTGGGCCGCCCCAATACATCGACCATCCGTAATACCTGTGGTAGGCCACCTCGAATTGCCGCGAGACGGGCTTGTCACTATCCAAGGACGGACTGCCCTCAATCTGCTTTTTTGTCAAATTGGTGGTGATGTTTTCGTTTGCTGCAATCACCTCGACCAGTGCATACGGGGAGATCAAAACCTGTCTATCCGTAAGCCAGTCTCCCGTGTCGGCAACCAGATAGCGAATCGTCCAGTGCTGGTCATCGAAGTAGAATTCTTTGACCTCCCCTATTTCTCCATCAAGGCTGTTCAATTTGTAGCCCGTTAGAGTTTTGGCTTTGCTTAGCATATGTTGTCTCCTTTATTTTAGAGTGATCGATCAGGTAGCACCCGGATACACCCGGCTAAAGCCGACCAGCAGAGCCACATGACGAACACGCCGAGGACTGCCCCAACTCGCCATCGCCAAGTTTTCTATACGATGTTTGCACTGACGTACCCGGCTAATGGCCCATTTCCTCAGGTGCTCCTCCGGTATGGCAATCGGTGCAGGAATAATCGCGCCAGGCGCCGCCGACATTTTCCGGATGTCGGAACCCCAAGCTTTCACCGACCCGGGCGACCTCCAACCCTTTTCCCGGAATACCCTGGATAACGATGTCGTGACACAAGGTACAGTCCCGGCGGATTACTTCCCCCTTGTCGCTCGTGTGGCTGCCATTGTGGCAGCGGAAGCAGCCACTAGAATAGAGATGGCCGATATTGTCCGGATAGGCTTGCCATCTTACCTTCATAAATGGAAAAATGTTTTGCGCGAACTCTTCCTGTACTCCCACCACTCCTTTTTCTATCAGCGTGCGCTGGCGGGCAAACAGGTCCGGGTATTTCAGCTGGTAGAACGAGGCGATCCCGGCGCGAATCCCTTCCCGTGCGGCGGCGACTGACGGGTACTGAATGGTGCAGAACTGGACAGCAAGCCTTTTGATCTCGGGAAGCTCCGCAGGAATCCGCCCCGCGACCATGGCCCCATTGATGAACTGCTCCGGTGATTGGTAGAGATGCGACGGACGGTTGTGGCAATCGATACAGTCCATGGTCCGCACCTCCCCTTGTGGAAGCGTGCTACCCTTGGACAACTGGCCTTTCTCGCGAAAAACCTTCACCTCGCCGCTGTCAAGATTAGTGTAGCGCACCCATGGGATTTTCTGGAGACCGGGATCGGCTGCGATGTAGTCGACACGCACGCGGGTGTTAACGTGCCAGTGGATCCCCTCAATCAGTCCCAGCGAAGCTTGGGACGGACCTATTTTCAGGTTAAGGCCAATGCGCCACGGGGTGTTGTCACGGTCGGGGCGGTAGTGGGTCCGCAACTCCAGTTTATGCCCGTAGAATTTCTGCGACCAGTGACACTGTTCGCAAACGGCCCGCGCCGGACGAAGGTTTTTGATCGGTGTCGGAATCGGCCGGGGATAAACGTCGGCAACGGTAGCATACAGTTGGTAGAGCCCGGAAAGCTTGGAGCGGACGTACCAATCAGCCCCCGGTCCGACATGGCAGGCCGCGCAGGCTACCTGGGCGTGTGGCGAGTGCTGGTGTGCCGTGTATTCAGGTTCCATAACTGCATGGCAAAGTGTGCCGCAGAATCTGGTTGACTCGGTGTATTGAAACGCCTCATAGCTTCCGACTGCCGATAGGAGGACGAAGATGGCGCTGCCGACCACGAAAATGAAGAAGGCGTTCCGCTGGTGCGGCTGTTCCAGGTCTAACTTCGGCCAACCGGCTGCGGGGCGGCCCCCTTTCCGACGTTCCCTGTGTAGTTTAAGGAGCACTCCGGCCAGTATAAACAGGAGCCCAACGATCATGACCGATGGCAGCAGGATATAGATGACGAGGCCGAGGTATACGGCCTGTTCTCTCAGGATTGAAGTGACAATGAAGAGAAACACGATCATGAACAGCGCGGTGAGCGCGATGATTGAGCCGACCAGGGAAAGCCAGTTTTTTACTGAGGGGGGAAGCTGAAGCTTCATTGGCAGTCTCCTTTTCCAATTACACCGGCTTGTATGAATTACCCATGTTGAACATTGTAAAACAGGTGTTTCAGGATAATGGTGCTGCGAAGTTAACGACCCCGCTACCACCGATCATTCTTAAGGAGCTGACACTCGCTTGTTCCCGGCCTGGCTGTTTTCACTTTCATACCCGGATATTCCCATCATGAAACGCAGCAAACCATAACTAAGCCAGCTCATGAAGCGAGGATAAACGGGTTGCTGGTTCCAGTTGTCTCTCAAGACCCTTCGGGCATCGGTCTCAATGGTCTGTTTCAGGCTCTGCGTCAGGTTGACTGCGAATTCTGCATCGGCAACGACGACATTGGCTTCCCGTGACAGCAGAAGGCTGAACGGATCGATATTCGAAGATCCCACCGTCGCCCAGCGCCCGTCGATCACCGCGACTTTAGCGTGCAGCAAGCTTTTGCTGTATTCGTAAATCTCGATTTCCGCATCGAGAAGATTGCCGTAGAGCGCCCGCGTGGCGTGATGCTGGAGAAAATATTCCACCCTCCCCTGCAGAAGCAAAACCACCCGCACTCCACGCCCGGCCGCATCGATGAGCGCGTGACGGAAATCAAGACCGGGTAAAAAGTAAGCATGGGCCAGGATAATCTCGGTTTTTGATTGTTCGATAGCCTGCATATATGCCTTTTCAATCTCACGGCGATGGCGGAGATTGTCCCGTACCAGGAATGCCGCACTCATCTGTCCGCCGACAAATGTTGAAACAGGCGGTGTCCTGCCATGGGTCGTCCCTTTATGGAAACGGCCCCAGGCAACCATTGACCACAGGCGTCTGGCGGACAGGCGGATCACCTCCACCAGTGGCCCTTCCACAGCTACGGAATAGTCGAAGCGAG
>Ga0209123_1002555_pt1 | contig 15133 bp, 9 predicted proteins | sample BarGraIncu00431A_FD_184500 | JGI IMG/M metagenome (GOLD analysis project Ga0209123, IMG submission 184500) | Arctic peat soil microbial communities from Barrow, Alaska, USA - Barrow Graham LP Incubations 004-31A (SPAdes) (version 2) | ecosystem: Environmental > Terrestrial > Soil > Wetlands >...
GTAAAGAGTCAATTTCCTGATCCAAACGAAAATAGATGTCCTGAATTTCGAGCGCTGAAATGGTTTTTGAGGATTCCAGTTTGCTGGAGGCTGTCATTTCCAATACCAGAAAATCGCTGATGTTATCGCTGCCCAGCTTTTCCTTTTCAATGGTCTGAACGGCCAGCTTTCTAACTTCCGAATTGACCATCGGGGTCTCTTTATACATCCGGATTTTATCTTTTCCATATTTATTGAGTAAATATTGGAAAAGGGTTGGACTATCCTGATACGGCATGTATTGATAAAAGCTCAAAGGGCGCAAAGGTTGCCAGGCAGTCTGTTCCACCAATTGAGACATGTCATTTTGATCGTTGAGGGATTGAATCCACCCCGGCATATAATTGTAATACGTTGAAGTGCACCATTTACCGGTGTTTCCGTCAATCCAGTAAACGCCGTCGGCTGTATGTCCTCCTAAAACGATGGATTCTTCTGCTGAAATACCAATGGAGAAAACTTTACTTTTACCATTGGATGCTGCTTTTAACTCATCTCCAAGGGTGGATGTCTGTAAATTTTTAGGTGAAACAGTTTCCTGTGTGTAATTTCCCAAGTATTCAGGATCAAAGACGCATGATTTAATAGTTCCGGTTTTTCGGTCAAACCAATGTCCGGAAATGATGCCATGCTGGCGGGGAGGACATCCGGTGACGAAGCTGGCGCATGCGGAAGCTTCATCCGGGTTGGGATAGTCATAAAGCAATGTTTTGCAGGACGTTCCGGATTGAATCATTTTTTTGAATCCGTTATCGCCAAATCCATTCATGAACCATTCCAGATATTCCCCCTTCAACTGGTCAATGTGTAAACCGATGACCAGTTTTGGTGCAGTGTTCGAAGCTTGCAATGAGAGCCCCGATGCAGTGGCTGTTAAGATCCCGATCAGGGAGCTGAAAAATTTATGCATGGGTCTGTTTTTTTTGAATGGAATAAAAAGCCAGTCCTGAGCGCAGCATCAAACTGAGCAAAATCGGATACATGGCGGGATGAAAATATTGAGGCAGAAACAAGGATCCGGCCAGCGCAAAAAACTGAAACGGAAGATTTATGCTCAAATAAATGGTTGCAAATTTATTTCTGAGTGCCGGTATCATCAGGCAAACAGGATATATTAAATGCATAGGATGCAACCATAGGAGTAAATAATTGACATTTGTGGTAGGATGCTCGGAAAATAGCACCATAAAGGCGATCAGTGAACCAAGTAAGCCGGCTAATGTGAAAAGAGTGATGTCCAATGCTTTGTATTTTTTACCATTCCTGTATTCCAGGAAACTAAGGCCTGCAACAAGCAGAAACAACAGCCACATGACCAGTTCCGGCCCGGGTGTAAATAACGGTTTTTCAATCAGTGACTGATCGATTGTAACAGGATAATTCGTTACCAGAACCAATGGACAAGCTTTAGCTGAGTCGCGAAAAATGACAGCTTTCGAAAAAGATTCTATCATCATGCCTGGCGCAAATTGTTGAGCTTTCAGGCTGGCTGAATCATCTGCCGGAGCGCCTATGACGATGTCTATGCCAAAGCGGGTCCATGGATGTTTGGCAGTATAAAAATGGATTTCGTCACGCAGGCTTTTGAATTTTCCTTTCCATTGGTAATCAACTTTCCCGGAAATATGGTCAACCAGAATATCACGTGGTTTTGTGGAACAGTTGTTGTAAAAGAAGTTGTAGCGATAGGTGCAGTTTTCGAGTTGTACATTTTCGACCAAAGCTTGCCAGATCGCTTCTTTTTCTTCAGGTTTTAGGTTGATAACCTGCTCAGTAACTGACCGGTTTGCCAATTGATACTCCAGTATGAAATCCAAATAGGAGTATACTCCAACCTCATAATCGGTTTTTCCCGTTACAAAGCGCCATAGAAAATTTGGGCTGTTAAAATCAAAAAGCCCGTAGTTGAAAACAAGATCAATTTTCAATCCGGGATCACAAACCCGAATAGCTGTGTGTCCGTAATGTGCGTAAACATCGTTGCCGGAAGAAACGGTCAATAATGAAACGATGGCATTGTTTCCGAGAGGTTGCTCATGGGCAAAAGTTTTCAGTTCGCCAAGAGGATTCTCTGATTCCGATTCTGCCGATGACTGAAGGTTAAAGCCAAAACAAAGTAGCAAAACGGCCAATATTAGCCGGTTCATTCTGCTGAAGTGTAGGAATTGTTTGTTTAGACTTGTCATTCTCCTTAAAAATTGCTGCAAAAGTACGAAAAATGATTGTGCGAAGCTTCTTTTTATATAAAATTAATAACTTATATTTGTTCGCTTAAATAAAGACAAAACCTATGGAAAATAAAACATTATTTCGCACCAAAGACTCAATGATTGCAGGTGTATGCGGTGGTATAGCCGAATACTTCGGGATGGATAAAAGTTTAGTCCGTATTATTTTTGTTCTATTGGTTCTTGCCGGATTTTCGGGCATTCTCCTATACCTGATTATGTGGCTGGTAGTTCCTATAGAAAAATAAGGGATTATTTCGGAGAATAAACCAGCTCGTTCCTGTCTCCTTCGAGCGAGCGCATTTCAGTAACGTCCTGCACCACTTCCAAAGTGCCCAGGTATTCATTCTTCTCATTTCTCAGGGCAATATACTCAATGCTCGTGAACTTGTCTTTGTGGGACGACCTCCAAAACAGTGCCCTACTTTCTTTGCCACTTTTAAAATCCTGAATAATTTGCTGCATCATTGCTTGAAACCTCGGTGGGTGGCAGAGTCGCAAGTCCTTTCCCAATGCCCCTTTACCTCTTAAAAACAATCGGTCCGGTTTGTTGGAATAAAATTTCACTAGATCATTCTTATCTACAAAACTTACTTCAGCAGGTAAATTGGAAAAGATAGCTTCCAATTCTTCTATGGTAAAACTTCCGGTTGATAACTTAATCGTATGGTCGGTTGGTTGTATTTCTTGATTCATCCTTGTAGGTATAAAAGTAAACGAAACGTTGTACGGATGTAAAAGTAAGAAAAAGATGTATGATCCGGAATGAAATCCTTTATAGTTTTACATCCGCTTTATTGATTGTAATAGGTCAAATAGTTTGCAGTTGAATTTTACTTTTATAGAATATGTGATAAATGGTATTGATAATCAGGTATATAAATAATGTAATGTTGTAGAATTGTAGAAGTAAATGTTGGCTGATGTTGAGTTTTTGTGTGGCCAAAAATTTTCACCCCCTTTACCATTAATTTATATTTGTTTTCTGAAAGCTATCCATTTAGCTTGTTGCTGGTGTACGTTCATTTTTTTTTAAATGAAAATAGTTAATCCTTTAAACTAATGCATCTTAAAAATTTAAATCATGAAAAAAATTACACAATTTTTATTCCTTTTTGCTTTGATGATGGCATTTGGGAATACGGCGTTTGCCGAAAACACGGAATGTGCCGGTACTTCTACAGAAGCTACTGAAGGCACTTTTACCAATGGTTATACGTATTCTTTTACAACGTCAGGCACGGATGTAACCTTTAATTTTGAATTGCTGGACACGAAAGTGGGACTCGTGGCTTACTTATGGAACAGAACTTCCGGATTTCAGGAAAATCAAATGAGTAGTACTACCGGACAAGGATTCAGTTATACACTTACCGGACAATCTTTAAACACAACTTTAACTGTAGCTTGTAAATTTGCTTTTTCCGGAGGTTTGGCTGTAACCAAGGACTTTACCTACACGGTAGGAAATAGTTGTGGTGGAGTGATTGATACAGAAGTCCCTACGGCATTTACAGCAACAAAAGGTGCTGTAACCGCAAACAGTGTGGAATTGCTACTGAATGCTACCGATAATTCGGGCGCAGTCAACTTTACCATAACTAATGGAGCTACTACACTCACAACCAGTTCAAATTCGGGCGTGGAGAAATCCTATATTGTAACAGGGCTGACTCCATCAACCGATTATACTTTATCCGTAGCTGCCAGTGATGCTGTTGGAAATGTTGCTGCAAACAATCCAATCGTAATTTCTGCAACAACGACAGCTTTGGCAGAACCGACAACAGCAGCTCCTCTACCTACTGAATCGGCCTCAAAAGTCATCTCCGTTTTCAGTGATACCTATACGAGTATCAGTGGAACCGATTTTAATCCTAATTGGAGTCAGACAACTGCCGTTTCAACTGTTCAGATTGAAGGCAATGCAACATTGAAATATTCAAATCTGAATTATCAGGGGACAGGTTTGGGTAGTGATATTAACGCAACGGGAATGGATTATTTACACATAGATGTATGGACCCCTAACGAAACATCTTTATCTGTTTATCCCATCAGCCGTTCTACAGCTGAAAAATTTGTTACACTTTTACCTTTGAATTTAAACGAATGGAATAGTTACGATATTCCGCTCACAGATTTTACGTCACAGGGTTTGTCTGTGGCTGATATCTTCCAATTCAAGTTTGTTGGTTCAAATGGCAAGATCGTTTATCTGGATAATATTTATTTTTACAACAGTTCCTCAACAGAAGACACGGAAGCACCTACAGCATTTACCGCAACTGCCGGGACAACAACTTCTTCCAAAATAACCTTATTGCTAAATGCAACCGATAATTCAGGGGCTGTTACCTATGAAATCAACTATGGCGATATAAATGTTACAACCATTGGAACATCAGCTGAACAAAAATCATATACGATTACAGGGCTGACTCCATCTACCGAATATTCATTTTCAATTGTAACCAAAGATGCTGCAGGTAATCAATCAGCAAATAGTCCGATTGTACTTCCTGTTTCAACCACGGCTCAAATCACAAGCATTCCAACCATCGATTTTGAAACCGTTGGTCAGGATTGGTCCTGGACGATCTTTGAAAATGGAGACAATGCTGCTTCCTTGGCTGCCGTTCTGGTCAATGCCAATACTACAGGCATCAATTCTTCTGCAAATTGCTTTAGATTCACTGTCAATACAAATGGTCAACCATGGGCTGGGTTATGGTCTGCCAATATTGGTGAATTTACCTTTGCCGCTTCCAATTGTATGGTAAAATTGATGGTCAACAAAAATGTACTGACTCCGATGACCCTCAAGTTTGAAAATGACGATGCTTCTGTGGCTTGTGAAATTCAACATTCAAATACGATAATTAATGATTGGGAAGAAATAACGTACGACTTTACAGCTCATATCGGTAAGACTTTAACCAAGATTGTTCTTTTCCCGGATTTCCCTTCTTCAAGAAATGGTGTAGGTAGTATTAATTACATGGACAACATATCCTTCAATTCAAATGTTCCTGTCGGTTTAGCAAAATCTTCTGTTGAAGGTATCAGTCTCTATCCAAATCCTGTAAAAGATCAAATGCAGATCAAGTCTCAATACAATATTTCTCAAGTTGTTATCCACAATCTTTTGGGGCAGATTGTAAAAGTGAAAACGGTCAATGCTTTGGAAACCAGTATTGATCTGAGCCAGGTTCCTGCCGGTAATTATTTTGTAACTATAAAAGATATCAACGGCAAGGTCTCGATACAGAAAATGATCAAATTATAAGCTTCTTTTTTTAGATTAGAGTCCGCAGGAAAAATTCCTGCGGACTCTCTTATTACACGGCTTTGAAAAGAAACAGTTCCACCTTGCTGAAAAATAACAGTTGACTATTCGTATGATCATGATAAAAAAAACCTTTCTTCTTTTCTTAGCCTTTATCCTTTCAATCACTTTGGGTATCCCTCAGCTTGATGCTCAAATCGTACCAGTTGGCAGTGGCAGCTATACCACCAATTTTCCGGGTGTAGACGCAGCCGCCAGAAATTCGTATCCTTCAGATACTCCTCAACTTAGTGGGAAAGCACTGGGTAAACCTGTTCCCACCAATGACTGGTGGTCTCAACTGATTAAGTCTGATCAGGCAAGCAATCTTTTTACGTATCCCTATACACTGAAAACCCTTAGCGAGGGACTGGTGGTCAGTTATATACCAAGCGGCGTCATCGATGATCTTTTGCCGGTGACTGTTGGTGTCAAGGACATGGCTGATTCTAAAACAACCGTTTCAGATTATTCGGATTGGACGGTCACGATGAACTGGAACGATGGAACGCATTTTTTTGAAACCACAGCAGGCATTGGCATGCCTTTTCTCTATTTTATAAAAGGGTCTGCTGATGTTGCTAAAGTGACCGTTACTTCGGGTACAGTCACCATTTCGAGTGAAATGCTGATTATAACCAATGCAAAAAACGGAGCGGACTTTGCGGTGTATGCTCCAACCGGTAGTACATGGACTCAAAATGCCGGTACCTACACCTCCACTTTAAATGGGGAAAATTATTGGTCAATGGCCTTCATTCCGCTGACAGCATCGAATGTGACCACTGTGGCCAACGAGTATAAGAAATATGCCTACGTTTTTCCGAAAAATACGACGGCTACCTTTTCCTACAATGAAGCCACATCGGTAGTACGAACCGATTTTAATGTGGAAACGGATGTAAAGGAAGGGGTGGAAACGAATATGTTAATGGGATTGCTTCCCCATCAATGGGCACATCTGGCGTCCAATTCACCCATACCCGATAAATATAGTTACGCTGTCATTCGCGGTGAAATGAAGACGCTCTCAGGCAATAGTTTTAGCGTAGAAAATACGTTTCATGGCATTTTACCAACTTTGCCTTATGTGGATAATTACAGTGCAGGTTTTGACCCGACGGCTTTGGCTGAAAAAATAGCAACCATTCAGAACGATGAGCTTGCTACCTGGACCGATTCCTACAACGAGGGGCAAATGATGAACCGGTTGGTGCAGACAGCCCGAATTGCAGATGAAAAAGGAGATACGATAGCACTTCGCAAAATGATTTCAACGGTGAAGGAACGTCTGGAAGATTGGCTGAAAGCCGATAATGGAGAAGTCGCCTTCCTTTTTTACTACAACCAGACTTGGTCGGCCATGATTGGTTATCCTGCCGGACACGGTCAGGATAGCAATCTGAACGATCATCATTTTCATTGGGGGTATTTTATAGGTGCAGCGGCTTTTCTGGAACAATACGAACCGGGTTGGGCAACCAAATGGGGCGGAATGATTAACATGCTCGTTCGCGATGCAGCGACAACAGACAGGAGCGATGTCCTGTTTCCGTATTTGAGAAATTTCAATCCTTACGATGGCCATTGCTGGTCCAATGGGTTTGCCACTTTTCCGCAAGGAAATGACCAGGAATCTACCTCCGAAAGCATGCAGTTCAATTCTTCGCTCATACATTGGGGGACTGTGAGCGGTAACAAGACTATCCGCGATTTGGGTATTTACCTCTATACTACTGAACAAACAGCCATTGAAGAATACTGGCTGGACGTACATGAACGAAATTTTCCGGCTACTCAGCAATATAGTTTGGTCTCCCGCGTATGGGGAAACAGTTTTGACAACGGAACCTTCTGGACGGCCGACATTGCTGCCTCCTATGGCATTGAAATGTATCCAATTCATGGGGGATCGCTGTATCTGGGCCAGGATACCACGTATGTAGCCAAACTCTGGAAAGAAATAAAAACGAACACGGGCATCATGAATAACGAAGTCAATGACAATTTATGGCACGATGTGATGTGGGAGTACTTAGCTTTCATTGATCCTAAAAAAGCCATAGAATTGTACGATTCAAACCCGAACCGTTCACTTAAATTCGGAATATCGGATGCTCAAACGTATCATTGGCTGCACGCCATGAATGCTTTGGGACGCGTGAATGCAAAGGTTACTGCCGACTATCCCATTGCTGCCGCTTTCATTTTAAACGGAGTGGTCACTTATGTGGCTCAAAATTATGGTGATACACCCATCACTGTCACTTTTTCGACAGGGTATAAGCTTGATGTTCAGGCCAGATCTATGGCAACGAGCAAAGACAGCAAAATAAAAGCGACAATAGCCTCTTCTTTTTCGCAAGCCTATGTGGGAGGGAGTGTGCAGTTGGAGGTTACAGTGTTGGAGGAAAATCCGACATTGGTTGAGATTATGGATGGAAATATTTTGATTGGGTCACTCAACAGTGCTCCTTACCAATATGATGCAAGTCCTTTGGCCTTGGGTTTACATCACTTTTACGCCAGAGTCTATGACGGTGAAACGTTCAATGTGACCAACAATGTGGACGTTCAGGTAGGAAATCAAATGCCGTATACAAGAACAGTCTGGACGATACCGGGAACGATCGAAGCTGGGAAATACGATGTCTATGAAGGAGGAGTGGGGCAGAATATTTCTTATTTGGATATGACCAGGAGTAACTCGGGCGATTTCAGAATGGATGAATATGTAGATGCATCAACGAACAGTACTGAAGGAGCAACCATAGGCTGGATTGCTATGGGGGAATGGTTGGAATATACCATTCATATTGACCAGTCAGGTTTGTACGCTTTCAGTTTTCGTTATGCATCGGGAAATGTGAGCGGGGGAGGACCCTTCCATCTTGAACTGGATGGACGTGCGATTTCCGGGGATATCTCCGTACCCTCTACTTCATCATCTCTATGGAATATCTGGGCGTCCAAAACTGTTTCTGATATACCACTTACTGAAGGTGAACATGTACTGCGTGTTGCTTTCTCCGGTGGGGAATTCAACCTGGGTAAGCTGACCTTTGTCAAAACTGGTGATATACCCTATGGTTTCCCGGTTGCGAAGGCTGGACAGAATCTAAAAGTGCTGTTGCCACTTACTTCAACAACGCTTGATGGCTCTGGAAGTACGGAATCAACAGGTAAAGCATTGACGTACGAGTGGACTCAGATGTATGGACCGAGTGTTATTCAATTTTCAGATAAAACAGTCGACAAACCCACTGTAAGTAATTTGAAAGAAGGAATCTATTGTTTGAAGCTGACCGTGAGAAATGAAGCCTCCATCGCAGACGACGATGAATTGATGCTGGTTGTGACTGCTACTGAAAATATCGCTCCGACGGTAACGCTGACTTCACCCTCCAACAATACATCCTATCCTGAAGGAAATGAACTTTCTATGGTTGCCAATGCCAGCGATTTTGACGGTACCATTACGCAAGTTGAATTTTATAAGAATGATCAGTTGATAGCAACAGATGTAACGGCTCCATACAGCCTTTTGTGGACAAGTACGGCAGGCTCGTACGATCTCACCGCTAAAGCCTATGACAACGACGGGGCAGTTGCGACTTCAGCGGCAGTTCGTGTGACTTTTTCGGCCGTCAAATCTTGCACGGAAACATCTACGCAAGCTTCACAAGGTTCCTTCACCACTGGCTATACCTGTACGTTCGAAACCGTGGAATCGGATGTAACCATCACGTTTAAATTGCTCGACGGCAAAACGGGAGTGGTGGCTTACCTTTGGACGCAAACACCTTTTTCGGAAAAAATGCTGACAGACCTTGGGAACAATACATTTTCAACCACACTGACCGGTCAGGAAATCAATTCAACCATCACCATTGCCTGTAAGTTCGCTTTTTCCGGTGGTATGTCTGTTACCAAATATATTTCCTATGTCGTTGGAAATGATTGCGATCATGTAGCTATTGATGAAAATTCAGTCGAATCCTCTCTGTTCTTTTATCCAAATCCGGCGAAAGATATCCTGAATATCCAGTTGAATGAGGAAAACAACAGGTTGGTTGTGATGGATGTTTTTGGAAAAAAAGTCGTTGAAAAATCCATACCATCCACTTTTTCCTTGAATGTAAGTGAATGGCCAACGGGAGTCTATTTTATGAGGATTGAAAATACGCACAGCCTGAAAAGAGGTACCTTCCTGAAAAGATAAGAGTTTTAAATCAGACTGATAAACAGTGCAACGTTTAATAATGCAACAATTACACCCAAGCCGTAAAGCACAACTTTAAGTGAAATCGTGTTCTTATATTTGCCCATTACCTTTTCAGAAGAGGTCAGATAGACCTGGGAAAAAATGGTGATGGGCAATTGAATGCTTAGTAACATCTGAGATATAATAAGCCCTTTAAACGGATTGCTGATCATAAATATGATGATTAGAGCTAGAATCAGTGACAACAGAACTCCCATTCTGGAATGATTATCCTTGATGTCGTACGGCTCTTTATACATTCCTGCAAAAATACTTCCGGCTGCCATTCCGGAGGTGGTTGTGGAAGCTATTCCTGAGAAAAGCAATGCTACTGCAAAAACAACAGCCGCATTATTTCCGAGTAAGGGTGTCAGTAAGCTGTTCGCCTGTTGAAGTTCGGAAACCGGTGTGTGTGTGCTGAAAAAAGTTGCTGCAGCCAAAAGAATCATCGCACTGTTGATAGCCCATCCGATGCCCATCGATAGAAGTGTATCCAGAAATTCGTATTTCAGTTGTTTTTTGATTACTTTCTCTTCTTTCAGATTCCACTGCCGGCTTTGAATGATTTCTGAATGAAGAAACAAGTTGTGAGGCATCACCACTGCACCCATGACGCTCATGATTATGAGCATAGATCCGCTTGGAAAGGAGGGTGTAACCCAGCCGGTTATTGCGTGGTTCCAGTCAATCTGAACCAGTGAAAGTTCGTATAAAAAGGACAATCCAATGACAGATACAAAAGCTATGATCCATTTTTCAACCATCTTATACGAGTTGGTGAAGAGTAAGATGATTACAAAAATGGTTACAAAAAAGGCTCCGGCCCGGATGGGAACGTTAAACAGCATATTGAGTGCAATAGCTCCTCCCAGAATTTCAGCCAGAGAAGTGGAGACGGATGCTGCCATTCCGCTAGTAAGCAGTAATTTTGAATATCGGGGCTTGAGGTGAATGGTCGCGGCTTCCGCCAGACAAAGACCGGTAGCTATTCCTAAATGAGCCACATTGTGTTGAAGCAGAATCAGCATCAGGGTGGATAAGGTGACCATCCATAAAAGCGCATAACCAAATTCAGCACCTGCTGCCAGGTTGGATGCCCAGTTGCCCGGGTCAATGAACCCGACCGTGACCAATAGACCGGGACCGATGAATTTGAAAATGTCAGCACCTCCAAAAATAGGGCGGTAATTTTTACGGTCTATGTTTCTGAAAATACTGAACATACTTGTTTTTTAGATAACGCTAAAAATAGTCTTCCTTAATTCCAATATCTTTCGAAGCCGGAAAAGAAATGAGCGGCTTCGAGTTCTGCGTTTTCATCACTATCCGAGCCATGAACGGCGTTGTGATTGAGACTCTCTCCGTATTTTCTGCGAAGAGTACCTTCGGCAGCTTCAGCCGGGTTGGTTTTACCGATAAGTGTGCGGAAGTCGGCTACTGCATTTTCCTTACGAACAATAGCTACTACGATGGGTCCGGATGTTAAAAATTCCACCAATTCCCCAAAAAATGGACGATCCTTGTGTACCGCATAAAAAATTTTAGCTTCACATTCAGTCATTCGGGTAAGTTTCATGGCTACAATACTGAAACCTCCGCTTATCATGTCTGCAAGAATATTGCCTGTGTGTCCTGCCTGGACCGCACTTGGTTTGATGATGGTAAATGTAAAATTTCCTGTCATGGCATTCATTTTTTGTTTTGTAGGACTGAATACAAACCTACTGATAATTTTTATTTTTAAATCAACTTTCAGGCAGAACTTTTTTGACATTACCATGAACTTTCCAAAACAGAAATCATTACAATCGGTCATAGGTTAAGAAATGCTGATAAATCAAATTTTACAAAATTAACAGGCCTGATATTGTTTGGGGAAAATTAATGTTGTATATTTGACACTAACCCATCTGGGCGTGTTAAATATAGTTTTTTACCTCTTAATAAGGATGTTATGAAAAGAGTTTATGGAGTATCTCTGCTTTTGTTGATTTTAATATGCAGCATTAAAGGCCAAAGCATAAAATCATCGGAAGAAAAATCTGTACATTCTCAGAATATTCAGGCCAAAGCATTTGTAACAGCCAGTGGTACAGATTTGCGACTGAGCCCAATGAATAAGGATTCAGTCCTTCATTTCCAAACTTTTGATCAACCTTTGGAACGTCAACCATTTATTTTTGTAGACCCAACAGTGACTTTTCAAACGATTGTCGGAATTGGTGGGGCATTGACTGATGCATCAGCAGAAATATTCGCCAAATTGCCCGAGTCAGAGCAGGATGAATTGCTTACTGCTTATTATGATACCGAAAAAGGAATTGGCTATAATATGGCTCGTACAAGTATTGCCAGTTGCGATTTTTCCAGCGATACGTATGCTTATATTAAGGACAAAGATTCAACGCTGAGTTCCTTTAGTGTCGCTCATGATGAGAAATATCGAATCCCCTTCATAAATAGAGCAATAAAAGCCGCAGGTGGTAAACTCACCATGTTGGTAACTCCCTGGAGCCCTCCGGCATGGATGAAAGACAATAACAATGTATTGCATGGAGGAAAGTTACTGGATAAATACAAACAAATCTGGGCCAATCATTTTATTAAATTTATCAATGCTTATGAAAAGGTGGGGATTCCAATCTGGGGTGTGTCGTCTCAAAATGAACCTATGGCTACTCAGAAATGGGAGTCTTGTGTTTTTACGGCCAAAGAGGAAGCTGATTTTATTAAAACTTATTTAGGACCAACGTTGGATAAATACAAATTGCAAGATGTAAAAATCATTGCCTGGGACCATAACCGGGATTTGATTTATCAACGTGCAAGTACCATCATGAACGATCCTGAAGCAGCCAAATATGTTTGGGGTTTTGGCTTTCATTGGTACGAAACATGGTCTGGCGGTGATATGCTATTTGAGAATTTACGGTTGGTTCATGAGGCTTTTCCAGATAAAAACTTGATTTTCTCGGAAGGTTGCATTGAAAAATTCAATCCAAAGCACGTTCGTGACTGGAGACTGGGAGAGCGATATGGTTACTCCATGGTCAATGACTTTAATGCCGGTACCGTAGCCTGGATAGACTGGAATATCTTGCTTGATGAAAATGGAGGGCCCAATCATGTTGGTAATTTCTGCTTTTCACCAATTCATGCAAATACCAAAACAGGAAAGTTGACCTATACCAACAGCTACTATTACATTGGTCATTTTTCGAAATTTGTAAAACCTGGAGCAAAACGGATAGTCTGTTCGTCCAATCGGAGTACACTTGAAACGACCGCTTTTGTAAATCCGGATGGAAAGATTACTGTTGTTGTTTTAAACAGATCAACTAAATTGATATCCTACAAGCTGGGACTTTATGGTCAGGCAGCATCCATCAGCAGTTTGCCTCATTCCATTACAACCATTCAGCTGGATATTAAATAGGAGTATAGAAAAGCATCGATTATTTATTTACTTTTACAAAAAGTTTTGTTCCATTTTAAAACCTTATTTGTAAAGATGAAAATGAATTATAGAAAGATGTTTCTTGTCTTATTTGTTTTATCTATTTTGTTTACCTCCTGTTCCATCCACAAGAATTTATCCAAAAAAGCACTTTCCGGCAATCCCATTTTTGCAGGTTGGTATGCCGATCCGGATGCCATTATTTATGATCATACCTACTGGGTTTATCCCACTTTTTCTGCCGATTATGATAAACAAGTTTTTTTAGATTGCTTTTCATCAAAAGATCTGGTCCATTGGACCAAACATTCAGATATTATTGATTCCACTTCCGTAAAATGGGCCAAAAAATGTTTTTGGGCACCTGCTCCAATCAAAAAAAATGGAAAATATTTTCTGTTTTTTGGTGCCAACGACGTTCATCAAGGTGAAATTGGTGGAATTGGTGTTGGGGTATCTTCGAAACCCGAAGGTCCATTTAAAGATTTGTTGGGCAAACCACTTATCAATGAAATCATAAACGGTGCTCAACCCATTGATCAGTTTGTTTACGAGGAAAATGGTCAATACTATATGTATTATGGCGGTTGGGGACATTGCAATGTGGTTAAACTGAAGCCTGATTTTTCCGGATTATTGCCTTTCGATGACGGCTCTTTTTATAAGGAAATCACCCCTGACAAGTATGTGGAAGGTTCATTTATGATCAAAAGGAATGGAAAATATTACTTCATGTGGTCTGAAGGAGGCTGGGGTGGCCCAGATTATTGCGTAGCCTATGCCATTTCAGATTCTCCATTCGGCCCGTTCAACAGAGTCGGAAAAATATTGGAACAAGATCCCAAAGTCGCTCGTGGTGCCGGCCATCATTCCATGATTTATGTGCCTAAAAATGACTCCTGGTACATTTTCTATCACCGTCGTCCCTTAACAGAAAACCAGGCCAACAACCGGGAAGTTTGCATCGATAAAGTAGAATTTGACAAGGATGGATTCATCAAACCTGTTAAAATTACGGTTGAAGGTGTAGCTCCCTGCAAAGTCAAATAAAAATAAATATAAAGAGTCCCGAATAGCTGGTTTCAGCACCAGTTATTCGGGACTCTTTTTTTATATAGGATAGATGGTTTAGCGTAAACTTTCAGCTCCACCAACAATATCGATAATTTCCTTCGTAATTGCTTCCTGACGGGCTTTGTTGTATTTCAGCTTAAGCTCCTGTATCAAGTCGCCGGCGTTCTCCGTAGCGGTCTGCATGGCTGTTGTGCGGGCCCCGTGTTCAGCAGCGACAGAATCCAGCAGGGCGCTGTACAATCTCAGTCTGACGACCTTGGGTACCAATTTATGAATCAGGTAATCCTTATCGGGTTCCATGATGAAATCCAGTGTTTCCATAGGTTGTTTAGCCTTTTTCTTGCTGGTAACCAAAGGTAAGATATGATCAACCGTGATTTCTTGAACGGCTGCATTCTTAAAGTGGTTGTAAACCAATGCAACCGAATCAATTTGTTTGGTCAGAAACAGCTTCATCAGCTCATCAGCCAAAGCGGAAACCGTTTCATAATTAGGCTTTTCAAGCATGGAAATATAATCACCCTGAGGAATAAAGCCTTTTTTAATAACGGATTCTGCAATTTTCTTACCAATGGGATAAAACAAAATGTCTTTATCAGGCATATTGCTATACAGAGCAAGAATCTCTTCCGTTTTCTTGATTACGTTGCTGTTAAAGGCTCCGCAAAGGCTACCGTTCGAAGAAATGACAACAATGGCTATACGTTTTACTTCCCGGTTCTGGGCAAGGGGAGTGCTTAAAT